>SMEH01000242.1_pt1 | contig 35568 bp, 46 predicted proteins | sample 2456361 | NCBI WGS metagenome assembly SMEH01 (sample SAMN10132587, study PRJNA489261) | soil metagenome | isolation source: day1 control-loamy sand soil ammended | place: USA | reverse complement strand
GGTTTCGAAGTGCGTGACGTTCACTACTCACACTATGGTCGTATGTGTCCTATTGAAACACCAGAGGGTCCAAACATCGGTCTAATTAACTCATTATCAACTTATGCGAAAGTGAATAAGTTTGGTTTTATTGAAACACCTTATCGTCGTGTTGATCCTGAAACAGGCCGAGTGACAGACCAAATTGACTACTTAACAGCCGATGAGGAAGACAACTACATCGTAGCTCAGGCAAACTCACCGTTAAATCCAGACGGAACTTTTGCCAACGAGGAAGTTTTAGGTCGATTCCGTGGAGACAACACAGTATTCAAAAGAGAATTAGTTGACTACATGGACGTATCACCTAAACAAGTCGTATCTGCTGCGACAGCATGTATCCCATTCTTAGAAAACGACGACTCTAACCGTGCATTAATGGGTGCAAACATGCAACGTCAAGCAGTACCATTAATTCAACCAGAGGCTCCGTATGTAGGGACAGGAATGGAATACGTAAACGCTCGGGACTCTGGTGCTGCTGTAGTTAATAAGTATGAAGGAATCGTTGAACATGTTGAATCGCGTGAAATCCATGTTCGTCGAATTGAAATTAGAGATGGAAAAGAAGTAAAAGGCGAACTGGATAAATATAAGCTTCAAAAATTCCAGCGTTCCAACCATGGAACTTGTATTAATCAACGCCCAATCGTTAAAGTTGGGGATCGCGTAAAACCAAAAGATATTCTTGCAGATGGACCTTCCATGGATAAAGGCGAACTTGCTCTAGGTCGCAACGTTCTTGTTGCTTTCATGACTTGGGAAGGTTTCAACTACGAAGACGCGATTATTATGAACGAACGTCTTGTAAAAGATGATATTTATACATCCATTCATATTGAAGAATATGAATCTGAATCTCGAGATACTAAACTAGGCCCAGAAGAAATTACTCGCGATATACCAAATGTCGGTGAAGATGCGCTACGTAATCTTGATGATCGCGGTATCGTTCGAATTGGTGCTGAAGTACGTGACGGTGATATTTTAGTAGGTAAAGTAACACCAAAAGGAGTTACGGAATTAACTGCTGAAGAACGCTTACTTCATGCCATTTTCGGTGAAAAGGCTCGTGAAGTTCGAGATACATCATTACGTGTACCACATGGAGCAGGTGGAATCGTCCTCGATGTTAAAGTGTTTAATCGAGAAGACGGTGATGAATTACCACCTGGAGTAAACCAATTAGTGCGTGTTTATATTGTTCAAAAACGTAAAATTCGCGTCGGTGACAAAATGGCCGGTCGTCACGGTAACAAAGGGGTAATTTCCCGTATTTTACCTGAAGAAGATATGCCATTTTTACCGGATGGAACTCCAATTGATATCATGTTAAACCCATTAGGCGTACCATCTCGTATGAACATCGGACAAGTGTTAGAGTTACACTTAGGTATGGCTGCACACTTATTAGGCGAATACATGGCGACACCTGTATTCGATGGTGCGAACGAAGAAGATGTTTGGAATACGATGGAAGAAGCCGGAATGAATAGAGACGGTAAAACAATTCTTTATGATGGACGTACAGGAGAACCGTTTGATAACCGAGTATCAGTTGGTATCATGTATATGATCAAATTGGCGCACATGGTTGACGATAAACTTCATGCCCGTTCAACAGGTCCATATTCACTTGTAACGCAACAACCATTAGGTGGTAAAGCACAATTTGGTGGTCAACGTTTCGGTGAGATGGAGGTTTGGGCACTTGAAGCGTATGGTGCAGCATATACACTACAAGAACTATTGACAATCAAATCAGACGACGTTGTAGGACGTGTGAAAACATATGAAGCGATTGTAAAAGGTGAAAGTGTTCCAGAACCAGGCGTGCCAGAAAGCTTCAAAGTATTAATTAAAGAACTTCAATCACTAGGATTAGATGTGAAAATGCTTACTGTAGACGAAGAAGAGATTGAACTGAGAGATATGGATGATGATGATGATCTACAACCAGCTGATGCCCTAAACATCTTGCCAACTAAAGAAGAAAAACCTGTTGAAACTCAAAATTAATCTACATGCGGGCAGGTAGACGCCTGCCCGATTCTTCATTAAACTTTCTGATTCTGAATCTTAATTAATGGAATGTCAAAAGGACTTATAACTAAAGGGAGGTAGGCTCCTTGGTTGACGTAAATGAATTCGAATTTATGAAAATTGGTTTAGCTTCACCGGATAAAATTCGTTCTTGGTCCTATGGGGAAGTAAAAAAACCTGAGACAATTAACTATCGTACATTAAAACCCGAAAAGGATGGTTTGTTCTGTGAACGCATCTTTGGTCCTACAAAGGACTGGGAATGTCATTGTGGAAAATATAAACGTGTACGTTATAAAGGTGTTGTATGTGACCGTTGTGGTGTTGAGGTTACTCTTTCAAAAGTACGTCGTGAAAGAATGGGACATATTGAACTAGCGGCACCAGTGTCTCATATTTGGTATTTTAAAGGGATACCAAGCCGAATGGGCTTAGTTCTTGATATGTCACCTCGTGCACTAGAAGAAGTAATTTATTTTGCTTCATATGTAGTAACTGAACCGGGAAATACATCTTTAGAGAAAAAACAACTATTGTCTGAAAAAGAATATCGCTCCTATCGTGAAAAGTATGGCAATAAATTCCAAGCTGGCATGGGAGCAGAAGCAATTAAAAAACTGCTGCAAGACATTGATTTAGAAAAAGAAAGTGCTACATTAAGAGAAGAGTTAGAAACAGCACAAGGTCAAAGAAGGACTCGTGCAATTAAAAGATTAGAAGTTATTGAAGCATTCCGTAATTCTGGAAACAAACCAGAATGGATGATTTTAGAAGTATTACCGGTAATTCCACCTGAGTTACGACCAATGGTGCAATTAGATGGTGGCCGCTTTGCCACATCTGACTTAAACGATTTATATCGTCGTGTGATTAATCGTAATAATCGATTAAAACGTCTATTAGATCTTGGTGCACCTAGTATTATTGTTCAAAACGAAAAACGCATGTTGCAAGAAGCGGTTGATGCATTAATTGATAACGGTCGCCGTGGTCGACCTGTCACTGGACCTGGTAATCGCCCTTTAAAATCCTTGTCTCATATGTTAAAAGGAAAACAAGGCCGATTCCGTCAAAACTTACTTGGTAAACGTGTTGACTATTCTGGTCGTTCCGTAATTGTTGTTGGTCCGAGTTTAAAAATGTATCAGTGCGGCCTACCAAAACAAATGGCAATTGAACTATTTAAGCCATTCGTAATGAAAGAATTGGTAGAAAAAGGGTTAGCCCATAATATTAAATCAGCTAAACGTAAAATTGAACGTCTAGATCCTGTAATTTGGGATGTTTTAGAAGAAGTCATTAAAGAACATCCAGTAATGTTAAACCGTGCACCTACACTTCACAGATTAGGTATCCAAGCGTTCGAACCTGTGTTAGTGGAAGGAAAAGCTATTCAGCTTCATCCACTTGTATGTACTGCGTTTAACGCGGACTTTGATGGAGACCAAATGGCTGTACACGTACCATTATCTGCTGAAGCACAAGCAGAAGCACGTTTACTCATGCTTGCAGCACAAAACATTTTAAACCCGAAAGATGGAAAACCGGTTGTAACACCATCACAGGATATGGTTTTAGGGAACTATTACCTAACTCTTGAACGTGAAGGTATGATCGGTGAAGGTATGGTGTTTAAAGATCGTGAAGAGGCGTTAATCGCCTATCAAAATGGTTATGTACATTTACACACTCGTGTTGCTGTACATGCTGGATCTCTCAACAATCCAACCTTTACTGAAGAACAAAATAAGAAATTATTAATAACGACAATTGGTAAGTTGATTTTCAATGAAATCTTACCAAAGTCATTCCCATATATTAACGAACCGACAAGGGAAAATCTTGAAGAGGCAACTCCGGAGAAATACTTTATTTCACCGACTGAAAATGTAAAAGAGGCAATAGCTTCAAAAGAACTAATACCACCATTTAAGAAAGGGTATTTAGGTAAGATTATTGCTGCTGTATTTAAGCGATACAAAATTACTGAAACATCGAAAATGCTTGACCGCATGAAAGATTTAGGATTTAAATATTCAACGAAATCAGGTATTACGATCAGTATTGCGGATATTGTCGTTTTGGATGAAAAGAACACTATTTTAGACGAAGCTCAAGTGAAAGTTGATAATGTTTTAAAACAATTCCGTAGAGGTTTAATCACGGACGATGAACGTTATGATCGAGTGATATCAATATGGAGTGCGGCGAAGGACCGTATCCAAGAAAGATTGATGAAGTCACTGGATAGGCTGAATCCAATCTATATGATGAGTGATTCAGGTGCCCGTGGTAATGCATCGAACTTTACACAGTTAGCGGGTATGCGGGGACTCATGGCAGATCCTTCCGGACATATCATTGAATTACCGATTAAATCAAGTTTCCGTGAAGGGCTAACAGTATTGGAATACTTTATTTCTACGCACGGTGCTCGGAAAGGACTTGCTGATACGGCGCTTAAGACAGCCGACTCAGGTTACTTAACGAGACGACTTGTCGATGTTGCACAAGATGTGATTGTCCGTGAAGAGGATTGTGGTACAGACCGTGGTATTGAAGTTTCTGCCATTTATGATGGAACAGAGGTTATTGAAGCACTTGAAGAACGTCTAGTTGGAAGATATGCAAGAAAGACAGTTCGTCATCCTGAAACAGACGAAATCATTGTAAGGCAAAACGAATTAATTACTGAAGACATTGCGAAAGAAATTGGAAAAGCAGGAATTGAATCAGTATGGATTCGTTCCGCGTTTACTTGCAATACTCGTCACGGAATTTGTAAAAAATGTTACGGTTACAACTTAGCTACTGGTCAAGAGGTAGAAGTTGGAGAAGCAGTCGGTATTATTGCTGCTCAATCGATTGGAGAACCAGGAACACAGCTTACTATGCGTACATTCCATACCGGTGGGGTTGCAGGAGACGATATTACACAAGGTCTTCCGAGAGTCCAAGAGTTGTTCGAAGCTCGAAATCCTAAAGGTCAGGCAATCATTTCAGAAATTGACGGTGAAGTCACAGCAATTAATGAAGGTAAAGATCGTCAACAAGAAATCACTGTGACAAATGCAATTGAATCTAGAACTTACAGTGCACCTTATACAGCTCGGTTAAAAGTTTCAATCGGAGATCAAGTGACTCGTGGTCAAGAGTTAACAGAAGGTTCAATTGATCCGAAGGAATTACTAAAGGTGTCGAATGTAGAAGCTGTTCAACAGTACTTGCTTCATGAAGTCCAACGAGTTTATCGAATGCAAGGGGTTGAAATCGGCGACAAACACATTGAAGTTATGGTTCGACAAATGCTACGCAAAGTCAGAGTGATCGATTCCGGAGAAACAGATGTATTACCAGGAACACTAATGGATATACATCAATTTACTGATGCCAATAAACAAGCACTACTGGAAGGTAAAACACCTGCGACGGGTAAACCAGTGCTGCTTGGTATAACAAAAGCGTCACTAGAAACAGAGTCATTCTTGTCTGCTGCTTCTTTCCAAGAAACTACACGTGTCTTAACAGATGCAGCAATTAAAGGCAAAACTGATGAACTTCTAGGCCTCAAGGAGAATGTCATTATTGGTAAACTCGTTCCAGCAGGAACAGGAATGCAAGTTTACCGTAAAGCAGAAACGAAAAAAGTAAATACAGAACTGGAACAACAACCGGTAACTGTAGAATGATAGAGAAGGGGCTGTCCTATAAGTCCTAAGAAATATTTGTGGTGGAAATTGGCGACAACTTAGATAACAATGTAGTATTAAGATTCTCTTAGGATTAGCAAGTATACGAATCTTTAGACCTTCTCAGCTAGAATGTTGAGAAGGCTATTCCAAACCATTTGCCTGCCAATGATAAACTGCAAGAATTTAGTAGATGTGACTTTATGGACAACCCCCAACTAAACTTTTTATCTTTTTCAAAATTCGAGTTGACATTAAAAAACAAAGATGCTAATATATTTTAGGTAATTCCAAAAAACCTGTTGCTTTGGAGGATAGTAAAATGTCTAATGATAAAGTTAAACAGGATAAAAAAGTTGTAGTTGGAAAAAAACAAACAGCAAAAGCTTTAAAATCAGGCGATGTTGAAACTGTAATTATCGCCAAGGATGCTGATCCTAACATTATACAAGAAATTAAGGATTTGGCAAAAGAGCGAAATGTTCCAATCAAATATGCTGAATCTATGAAAAAATTAGGTAAAGCATGTGGGATTGATGTTGGAGCAGCGGCAGTTGCTGTACTAAATTAACTAGGTGGAATGTAGTGTTTTAAACTACAAATTATTTTTGCCCAAAAATGAACCACCTGGATGTGTGGGCTTAAAAATATAAGAAGGGAGGATATAAAATGCCTACAATTAACCAATTAGTACGTAAACCTCGTAAAGCAGTTAAAGGGAAATCAAAATCTCCAGCCCTTAATAAAGGCTACAATAGCTTCAAAAAAGTTCAAACAAATGTTTCATCACCACAAAAACGTGGAGTATGTACACGTGTGGGTACGATGACACCGAAAAAACCGAACTCAGCATTACGTAAATATGCTCGTGTTCGTTTATCCAACGGTATCGAGGTTACGGCTTATATTCCTGGTATCGGCCACAACTTGCAAGAACACAGCGTTGTTCTAATTCGTGGTGGACGTGTAAAAGACTTACCAGGGGTACGTTATCATATTGTTCGTGGTGCGTTAGACACTGCTGGTGTAGAAAATCGTAAACAAGGCCGTTCTAAATACGGAACTAAAAAACCAAAAAATTAAATATTAAAAAAGTAGTTCATGATAAAGATATGAAATACTTTTGAAAGGAGGAAAAAAGAATGCCACGTAAAGGTCCGGTTGCTAAAAGAGATGTATTACCAGATCCAATTTATAATTCAAAACTAGTAACACGTTTAATCAACAAAATTATGATTGATGGTAAAAAAGGTAAAGCACAAACTATTCTTTACACAGCTTTCGATATCATTAAAGAACGTACGGGTAAAGATCCAATGGAAGTGTTCGAACAAGCATTAAAAAATGTAATGCCTGTATTAGAAGTTCGTGCACGTCGCGTTGGTGGTGCTAACTATCAAGTACCAGTTGAAGTACGTCCAGACCGTCGTACTACATTAGGATTACGTTGGTTAGTAAATTACGCTCGTCTTCGTGGTGAGAAAACAATGGAAGAGCGTTTAGCTAACGAAATTATGGATGCAGCAAATAATACTGGTGCTTCCGTTAAGAAACGTGAAGACACTCATAAAATGGCTGAAGCTAACAAAGCGTTCGCTCATTATCGTTGGTAATCAAATTATAAATCAATTTACTTGTAAAACTATATTAAAATAAAAAACGATTACTCTAATATGGAAGGAGAAATAGGGATGCCAAGAGAGTTCTCCTTAGAAAAAACTCGTAATATTGGAATTATGGCCCATATCGATGCAGGTAAAACGACAACTACCGAACGCATCCTTTTCTATACAGGCCGTATCCATAAAGTTGGTGAAACACATGAAGGTGCTTCCCAAATGGACTGGATGGAACAAGAGCAAGAACGCGGTATTACGATTACTTCTGCTGCTACAACGGCACAGTGGAAGGGTCACCGTGTAAATATTATTGACACTCCAGGACACGTAGACTTTACAGTTGAGGTTGAGCGCTCCTTACGCGTTCTTGATGGTGCAGTAACAGTACTCGATGCCCAATCTGGCGTTGAACCGCAAACAGAAAATGTTTGGCGCCAAGCAGACACTTATGGAGTACCTCGAATTGTTTTTGCCAATAAAATGGACAAAATCGGTGCTGATTTCTTATATTCTGTTAAAACTTTACATGATCGTTTACAAGCAAATGCGCATCCAATTCAATTACCAATTGGTGCAGAAGATCAATTCGAAGGTATTATTGATCTTGTTAAAATGAAAGCTTATTTCTACGGTAATGATCTTGGTACTGAGATAAGTGAAGGAGAAATTCCTGATGAATATAAAGACCAAGCAGAAGAATACCGTGCGAGATTAATTGAAGCTGTTGCAGATTTAGATGAAGAACTAATGATGAAATACTTAGAAGGGGAAGAAATTACAGTTGACGAGCTAAAAGCGGCTATCCGTAAAGCAACTGTAAATGTTGAATTATTCCCTGTTTTATGTGGCTCAGCTTTCAAAAACAAAGGTGTACAATTAATGCTAGATGCAGTAATTGATTATTTACCATCACCTGTTGATATTCCTGCGATAAAAGGTATCGATCCAGATACTGAAGAAGAGATTGAACGTCATTCTAGCGATGATGAACCATTCTCTGCACTTGCGTTTAAGGTTATGACTGACCCATTTGTTGGAAAACTTACATTCTTCCGAGTGTACTCCGGAACATTAAAATCCGGTTCGTATGTATTTAATTCAACAAAGGGTAAACGCGAACGTATTGGCCGTATTCTACAAATGCATGCAAATCACCGTGAAGAGATATCTGAAGTATTCTCAGGTGAGATTGCGGCTGCTGTAGGTTTGAAAGATACAACTACTGGTGATACGCTATGTGATGAAAAGAATCATGTTATTCTAGAATCCATGGAGTTTCCTGAACCAGTTATTCATGTTGCGATTGAACCAAAATCAAAAGCTGACCAAGATAAAATGTCGACAGCTTTACAAAAACTTCAAGAAGAAGATCCAACATTCCGTGCACATACAGATGAAGAAACAGGTCAAACCATTATTGCTGGTATGGGTGAACTACATTTAGATATCATCGTTGACCGTTTAAAACGTGAATTTAAAGTTGAAGCAAATGTAGGTGCACCACAAGTTGCATACCGCGAAACATTTAAAACTTCAGCACAAGTTGAAGGTAAATTTGTTCGTCAATCTGGTGGTCGTGGTCAATACGGACATGTATGGATCGAATTCACTCCTAATGAGCCAGGAGCAGGATTCGAATTTGAAAATGCCATCGTTGGTGGGGTAGTTCCTCGTGAATATGTACCTGCAGTACAAGCGGGTCTAGAAGATGCTATGCAAAATGGTGTCTTAGCTGGCTATCCTTTAGTTGACATTAAAGCTAAACTTTATGATGGATCTTACCACGATGTTGACTCAAGTGAAATGGCATTTAAAGTTGCTGCTTCTCTTGCATTAAAGAACGCAGCAGAAAAATGTAACCCAGTTCTTCTTGAGCCTATTATGAAAGTAGAAGTTGTTATTCCAGAAGAATATATGGGCGATATTATGGGTGATATTACTTCCCGTCGCGGCCGTGTTGAAGGTATGGAAGCACGCGGTAATGCTCAAGTAGTTAAAGCAATGGTACCTTTAGCAGAAATGTTTGGATATGCAACATCATTACGTTCCAATACACAAGGTCGTGGAACATTCACTATGGTTATGGATCACTTCGAAGAAGTTCCAAAAGCAATCGCGGATGAAATTATCAAAAAAAATAAAGGTGAATAATTGATTTTATAAACCGAATCTTGTATAACTACTATTGTAAGTTAATTTTGCTGTAGGAATGGCTAATCCATTCCTTACAGCTACATATAATAAAAAAGTTATTGAATATTAAAGGAGGATATATCCTAATGGCTAAAGAAAAATTTGACCGTTCTAAACCACACGTAAATATTGGTACAATTGGTCACGTTGACCATGGTAAAACTACATTAACTGCTGCTATTACAACTGTATTAGCAAAATCTGGTAAAGCAGAAGCTCGTGGATACGATCAAATCGACGGAGCTCCTGAGGAAAAAGAACGTGGTATTACAATTTCTACATCTCACGTAGAATACGAAACAGAAAATCGTCACTATGCACACGTTGACTGCCCAGGACACGCTGACTACGTTAAAAACATGATCACTGGTGCTGCTCAAATGGACGGTGCTATTCTAGTAGTTTCTGCTGCTGATGGTCCAATGCCACAAACTCGTGAACACATTCTACTTTCTCGCCAAGTAGGTGTTCCATACATCGTTGTATTCTTAAATAAATGTGACATGGTTGATGATGAAGAACTATTAGAATTAGTTGAAATGGAAGTTCGTGACTTACTATCAGAATATGACTTCCCAGGTGATGATATTCCAGTAATTAAAGGTTCTGCATTAAAAGCATTAGAAGGCGAAGCAGAATGGGAAGAAAAAATTCTTGAATTAATGTCTGCAGTTGACGAATATATTCCAACTCCAGAACGTGACACTGACAAACCATTCATGATGCCTGTTGAGGACGTGTTCTCTATCACTGGTCGTGGTACTGTTGCAACTGGTCGTGTTGAACGTGGTACAGTTAAAGTTGGAGACGAAGTAGAAATTGTCGGTCTTGCTGATGAAGCAAGAACAACAACTGTAACAGGTGTTGAAATGTTCCGTAAACTTCTAGAACAAGCTGAAGCTGGTGACAACATCGGTGCACTTCTTCGTGGGGTTTCACGTGACGAAGTAGAACGTGGTCAAGTTCTTGCTAAACCAGGTTCTATCAAACCACATACTAAATTTACAGCTCAAGTTTACGTATTAACGAAAGAAGAGGGTGGACGTCATACTCCATTCTTCTCTAACTACCGTCCACAATTCTACTTCCGTACAACAGACGTTACCGGTACAATCAATCTACCAGAAGGTGTAGAAATGGTTATGCCTGGTGACAACGTAGAAATGACTGTAGAACTAATTGCTCCAGTTGCGATTGAAGAAGGTACTAAATTCTCAATTCGTGAAGGTGGACGTACTGTAGGTGCAGGATCAGTTTCATCTATCATTGAATAATTAAAGTTAAAAAATATTTCTAATTAAGAAAGACAGATGAATTTCATCTGTCTTTCTTTTATTAAGATGTATTAAGATGTATATGTAAAACATTGCTAGTTTAAATTCGCCAAAGTATATATTGAATTCGCCTAAAAAGATATGTATAATATAAAAGTCCGTGTTATTTATATATAATGGAATTTAAGTTGCATGAACTTATTCTTTTATGTATAATAGTTATTGTTGACTTTTAAAGCGATGAAGTGAAAGGTTGCTGACACACCCGGCCGCTTTGCCATGGCCTGTGTGCAGGAAATTTTCATGGAGAAGTCTTGGAATTAGGCGAAAAGGAGGGAAAATAATGGCAAAACAAAAAATCCGTATTCGATTAAAAGCTTTCGATCATCGAATTCTTGATCAATCTGCAGAAAAGATTGTTGAAACTGCAAAACGTTCTGGTGCTTCTGTAAGTGGCCCAATCCCATTACCAACAGAAAAAAGTGTATACACAATCTTACGTGCAGTTCATAAATACAAGGATTCGCGTGAACAATTTGAAATGCGTACACATAAACGTTTAATTGATATTATTAATCCAACACCACAAACTGTTGATGCTTTAATGCGTTTAGATTTACCGTCTGGTGTTGACATTGAAATTAAATTATAAAAACAATAGGAGGTGTGACTTATGACCAAAGGAATCTTAGGTAGAAAAATTGGTATGACACAAGTTTTCCTTGAAAATGGTGATTTAGTGCCTGTAACAGTTGTTGAGGCATCACCAAACGTAGTTCTTCAAAAGAAAACTGTTGAAACAGATGGATACAATGCTATCCAATTAGGTTACGGAGAAAAACCAGAAAGATTAGCTAACAAACCAGAAAAAGGACATGCAGATAAAGCGAATACCACTCCTAAGCGCTTCATCAGTGAGATTAGAGATGTAAACGTAGACGAGTATGAACTTGGTCAAGAAGTCAAAGTAGATATTTTTGAAAGTGGAAATATTGTTGATGTAACAGGAATTTCAAAAGGTAAAGGTTTCGCAGGTTCTATTAAACGTCACGGACAAGGTCGTGGGCCAATGTCTCACGGTTCTCGTTACCATCGTCGCCCTGGTTCAATGGGTCCAGTAGATCCAGCCAGAGTATTTAAATCTAAAAAATTACCAGGTCGTATGGGTGGAGATCAAATCACAATCCAAAACCTTGAAATTGTAAAAGTAGATCCAGAAAGAAACCTACTTTTAATTAAAGGAAACGTTCCTGGTCCGAAAAAATCATTCTTAAAAATTAAAACTGCAGTAAAAGTAAAATAATCTTATAGGAAAGGAGGACAAAGGAATGCCAAAAGTAACACTTTATAACCAAACCGGATCACAAGTTGGTGAAATTGAACTTAATGATTCTGTTTTCGGTATTGAACCAAATAATCACGTGATGACTGAAGCAGTAATTGCGTTACGCGCTTCTGCTAGACAAGGTACACACAAAACAAAAAACCGTTCTGAAGTTCGTGGTGGCGGACGTAAACCTTGGAGACAAAAAGGTACTGGTCGTGCACGTCAAGGTTCTATTCGTTCACCACAATGGCGCGGAGGGGGTACAGTATTCGGTCCTGTACCAAGAAGTTATGCATATAAGTTACCTAAAAAAGTACGTCGCTTAGCAATTAAATCTGCATTATCTTCAAAAGTGATAGAAAATAGTTTAGTTGTTCTTGAAGATTTAAAATTTGAAGCACCAAAAACAAAAGATTTTGTTGCGGTTCTTAAGAATTTATCTGTAGATTCTAAAGCATTAGTTGTTACTTCAGCTGAGAATGAAAATGCGTTCTTATCCGGACGTAACATTCCTGGTGTGAAAGTTGTAGCTGCAAATGAGTTTAATGTTATTGATGTATTAGGTCATGATACGTTAATCATGACAAAAGACGCTGTTGAAAAAGTAGAGGAGGTGCTAGCATAATGGATGCACGTGATGTAATCAAGCGCCCCGTAATTACTGAACGTTCAATGGATATTTTAAACGATCGTAAATATACATTTGAAGTTGACTTAAAAGCTAATAAAACAGAAGTCAAGCAAGCTGTTGAGGAAATATTCGGTGTAAAAGTTGAAAAAGTAAACATTATGAACTATAAAGGTAAGTTCAAAAGAATGGGAAGATATGCCGGATATACAAACAAACGTCGTAAAGCAATTGTAACCTTAACAGAAGACAGTAAAGAAATTGAAATTTTTAATGCGTAAAGCTAATAGAAAAGGAGGGAAATATAATGGCGATTAAACATTACAAACCGACCTCTAACGGACGTCGTAATATGACAGTTTCTGATTTTAGTGAAATCACGACTGATCAACCTGAAAAAACATTGTTGCGTCCATTAAATAAAAAGGCTGGACGTAATAGTCAAGGTAGAATCACTGTTCGTCATAAAGGTGGAGGTCATAAACGCCAATATCGTTTAATTGATTTCAAACGTGATAAAGATGGCATACCAGGACGCGTTGCCACTATTGAATACGATCCAAACCGCTCTGCGAACATTGCATTAATCCATTATCATGATGGTGAAAAACGTTATATCTTAGCTCCTAAGGGATTAAAAGTTGGTACAGATATTATGTCTGGTCCAGAAGCAGATATCAAAGTTGGTAATGCTTTACCATTAGCTAACATCCCTGTAGGTACTGTAGTTCATAACATAGAATTAAAACCTGGTAAAGGTGGACAATTAGTACGTTCTGCTGGAACAAGTGCACAAGTACTTGGTAAAGAAGGTAAATACGTTTTAGTGCGTCTTGCTTCTGGTGAAGTTCGTATGATTTTAGCAGCTTGCCGTGCCACTATTGGTCAAGTAGGTAATGAACAACACGAATTAATTAATATTGGTAAAGCAGGTCGTTCTCGTTGGTTAGGCAAACGTCCAACGGTTCGTGGATCTGTTATGAACCCTAATGATCACCCACATGGTGGTGGTGAAGGTAGAGCACCAATCGGTCGTAAGGCACCTGTTTCACCTTGGGGTAAACCAGCACTTGGTCTTAAAACTCGCAAGAAAAATAATAAATCTGATAAATTTATCGTTCGTCGTCGTAAAAAATAATCTGATTGGGCTACGGTTCAAACGTAGAACCGTAGGGCAATCACGAAGGGAGGTTCACTCATGGGTCGTAGCTTAAAAAAGGGACCTTTTGTAGATGATCATTTAATGAAAAAAATAGAGGCTTTAAACGAAAGTGGTAAGAAACAAGTGATTAAAACATGGTCACGTCGTTCAACTATTTTCCCAGCGTTTATCGGTCATACTATCGCTGTATATGATGGACGCAAACATGTACCTGTATACATTACTGAAGATATGGTAGGACATAAACTTGGTGAGTTCGCACCAACCCGTACGTATAAAGGTCATGCTGCTGATGATAAGAAAACAAGACGTTAATGAGAGGAGGGCAAATCCATGGAAGCAAAAGCTGTAGCAAAAACAGTTCGTATTGCGCCTCGTAAAGCTCGCTTAGTAATTGATTTAATTCGCGGCAAAGAAGTAGGCGAAGCAATTGCGATTTTAAAATATACGCCTAAAGCTGCATCTCCGATCGTAGAAAAAGTGCTTAAATCTGCGATTGCCAATGCAGAACATAACTATGAAATGGATGTAAATAACCTTGTAGTTTCTAAAGCTTTCGTTGATGAAGGTCCAACATTGAAACGTTATCGTCCACGTGCTCAAGGACGCGCTTCACAAATCAACAAACGTACTAGCCACATTACAATCGTGGTATCTGAAAAGAAGGAGGGATAGTTAGTGGGTCAAAAAGTTAATCCAATTGGTATGCGTGTTGGGATTATCCGTGATTGGGAATCCAAATGGTATGCTGAAAAAAACTATGCAGATCTTTTACATGAAGATATTAAAATACGTGAATACATTGAAAACCGTCTAAAAGATGCTTCTGTATCTGGAATTGAAATCGAACGCGCTGCAAACCGTGTAAATATCACAATCCATACAGCAAAACCAGGAATGGTTATCGGTAAAGGTGGTTCAGAAGTAGAAGCGCTTCGTAAATCACTAAACGCTTTAACTGGTAAAAAAGTTCACATCAACATTGTAGAAATTAAAAAAGCAGATCTAGATGCTAAACTAGTTGCTGATAATATTGCTCGTCAGTTAGAAAATCGTGTTTCATTCCGTCGTGCACAAAAACAAGCAATTCAAAGAACTATGCGCGCCGGTGCAAAAGGTATTAAAACTCAAGTTTCTGGTCGTCTAGGCGGAGCAGATATCGCTCGTGCTGAACATTATAGTGAAGGAACAGTTCCACTTCATACTTTGCGTGCTGATATTGACTATGCTCATTCAGAAGCAGACACTACTTATGGTAAATTAGGTGTCAAAGTATGGATTTATCGTGGTGAAGTCCTTCCAACTAAGAAAAAATCCGAGGAAGGAGGAAAATAACAATGTTAATGCCTAAACGTGTTAAGTATCGTCGTCAACATCGCGGAAAAATGCGTGGACGCGCAAAAGGTGGTACAGAAGTAAACTTCGGTGAATTTGGTCTTCAAGCTCAAAGTTCATCTTGGGTTACAAACCGCCAAATTGAAGCTGCACGTATTGCAATGACTCGTTATATGAAACGTGGAGGAAAAGTTTGGATTCGTATTTTCCCTCATAAACCTTATACTGCAAAACCACTTGAAGTTCGTATGGGTTCCGGTAAAGGGGCTCCTGAAGGATGGGTAGCAGTAGTAAAACCTGGTAAAGTTATGTTTGAAATTGCTGGAGTTTCTGAAGAAGTAGCGCGTGAAGCGTTCCGTCTTGCGTCACATAAACTTCCTGTAAAAACAAAATTTGTAAAAAGAGAAGAAATTGGTGGTGAAGTAAATGAAGGCTAAAGAAATCCGTGATTTAACCACTGCCGAAATTGAACAAAAGATCAAATCATTAAAAGAAGAACTTTTCAATCTTCGTTTCCAATTGGCTACTGGTCAACTTGAAAATACAGCGCGTATTCGTGAAGTTCGTAAATCTATTGCTCGTATGAAAACAGTTATTCGTGAACGTGAGATCGGTATAAATAACTAATGCTCGAGAGGAGGTAAGGTAATGAGTGAACGCAACCAACGTAAAGTTTACACAGGGCGTGTTGTTTCAGACAAAATGGATAAAACCATTACCGTTTTAGTTGAAACATATAAGAAACATCCTCTTTATGGTAAACGTGTAAAATATTCTAAAAAATATAAAGCTCATGATGAATTAAATGAAGCGAAAATTGGCGATATTGTTCAAATCATGGAAACTCGTCCACTTTCTGCAACAAAGCGTTTCCGTTTAGTGAAAATCGTTGAAAAATCAGTTGTTATTTAATGAGTGTAATAGTGTTTATTCCGAAAGGAGGTTAACGTAATGATCCAACAAGAAACACGTATGAAAGTAGCGGATAATTCAGGTGCTCGTGAAGTATTGACCATTAAAGTTTTAGGCGGCTCTGGTCGTAAATACGCTAATATTGGTGATGTAGTTGTTGCAACTGTTAAATCTGCAACACCAGGAGGCGTTGTTAAAAAAGGAGACGTCGTTAAAGCTGTAGTTGTTCGGACAAAACGCGGAGTGCGCCGTAATGACGGTACTTATATACGATTTGATGAAAATGCATGTGTTATTATTCGTGATGATAAGAGCCCACGTGGAACTCGTATTTTCGGACCTGTTGCACGTGAATTACGTGATAACAACTTCATGAAAATTGTTTCACTAGCTCCAGAAGTACTGTAACTAAATTATGCTTTATGCCATGCAGGGAGGTGCGAACTATGCATGTAAAAAAAGGTGACAAGGTTAAAGTTATCACTGGTAAAGATAAAGGAAAGACTGGTGTTATTTTAAAAGCTTTACCTAAAAAAGATCGTGTAATCGTTGAAGGTGTAAATATTGTTAAGAAGCATGCAAAACCTTCTCAAGATAATCCACAAGGTGGAATTATTGAAATGGAAGCTCCAATTCATGTTTCTAACGTTATGATTATAGATCCAAAAACTGGAGAACCAACTCGTATTAGTTATAAATTTGAAGATGGTAAAAAAGTACGTATAGCTAAAAAATCAGGTGCGGTATTAGATTAATTCATAGTGAAGAAGGGAGGTACATCTTATGAACCGCCTAAAAGAAAAATATTTAAATGAAATTGTTCCAAGTTTAATGGAAAAATTCAATTATAAATCTGTTATGCAAGTACCAAAAGTAGAAAAAATCGTTATCAACATGGGTGTTGGTGACGCAGTTCAGAACGCAAAAAACTTAGATATGGCTGTTGAAGAATTAACTTTAATTACAGGTCAAAAACCAGTTGTAACAAGAGCTAAAAAATCAATCGCTGGATTCCGTTTACGTGAAGGTATGCCAATCGGATGTAAAGTTACACTTCGTGGTGAGCGGATGTATGACTTTTTAGATAAACTTGTTTCAGTATCTTTACCACGTGTACGTGATTTCCGTGGCGTTTCTAAAAATGCTTTTGACGGAAGAGGTAACTACACATTAGGTATTAAAGAACAACTGATTTTCCCTGAAATTGATTACGATAAAGTTTCTAAAGTACGCGGTATGGACATTGTTATTGTAACAACTGCAAATACAGATGAAGAGTCTCGTGAGCTATTGACTCAATTAGGTATGCCGTTTAAAAAGTAATCAATCTATAAAGGAGGCGAAATCGTGGCCAAAAAATCAATGATCGCGAAACAAAAGCGTAAACCAAAATTTAAAGTGCAAGAATATACACGTTGTGAACGTTGTGGCCGTCCACATTCTGTTTATCGCAAATTCAAATTATGCCGAATTTGTTTCCGTAAGCAAGCTGGTAATAAAACAGTCTTGGGAAGGAGGTAAAAACATATGGTAATGACAGATCCGATTGCAGATCTTTTAACACGTATCCGTAATGCAAATATGGTACGTCATGAAAGTTTAGAAGTACCAGCATCAAAACTTAAAAAGGATATTGTAGAAATCCTTAAACGTGAAGGTTTTATTCGTGATGCTGAATATATCGAAGATAACAAACAAGGTATTATCCGTATTTTCTTAAAATACGGTCCAAATAATGAACGTGTAATTACTGGTCTAAAAAGAATCTCTAAGCCTGGTTTACGTGTATATGCAAAAGCTGACGAAGTACCTAAAGTATTGAACGGTCTAGGTATTGCAATCATCTCTACATCAAGTGGTGTATTGACAGATAAGGAAGCTCGTGCACAAAAAGTAGGCGGAGAAGTATTAGCTTACGTATGGTAATCTATTGTTGAATGGAGGTGTAATGTATGTCACGTATTGGAAAAAAGCCAATTGAAATTCCTTCTGGTGTTACAGTAACTGTTAATGATGATAATGTTGTAACTGTAAAAGGACCAAAAGGTGAATTAACTCGCGAATTTAATAAAGATATGAACATTTCTATCGAGGATAACGTAATCACAGTTACTCGTCCTTCTGACTCTAAGGAACATCGTACGATTCATGGAACAACAAGGGCAAATCTAGCGAATATGATAGAAGGTGTATCCAAGGGATTTGAAAAAGCTCTAGAGTTGATCGGGGTTGGATATCGTGCACAAAAACAAGGAAATAAGCTTGTTTTAAACGTAGGATACTCTCATCCTGTTGAATTTACACCTGAAGCCGGATTAGAAATCGAAGTACCATCAAACACAAAAATTGTCGTAAAAGGCTACGATAAAGAAAAAGTTGGTGCTCTTGCTGCGAATATCCGTCAGGTACGTCCACCTGAGCCATATAAAGGTAAAGGTATTCGTTATGAAGGTGAATATGTACGTCGTAAAGAAGGTAAGACTGGTAAATAAGCCTAAATGGGTCTAGAAAGGAGTGACAGACATGATTACAAAGCCTGATAAAAATGTAGTACGTAAGAAAAGACATGCTCGTGTTCGTGCTAAAATCTCCGGTACTCCTGAACGTCCAAGACTTTCAGTTTACCGTTCAAATAAACATATCTATGCACAATTGATCGATGATACAAAAGGTGTAACACTTGTTAGTGCATCGACTTTAGATAAAGATATTAATCTAGAATCTACAAGCAATAAAGAAGCAGCAGCAAAAGTAGGCGAATTGGTTGCAAAACGTGCAATTGAAAAAGGCTACAAATCTGTAGTTTTTGACCGCAGTGGTTACCTATACCATGGTCGTATTCAATCTTTAGCAGAAGCTGCACGTGAAGCAGGACTTGAATTTTAGAATAAAAAGGAGGGAAAATAATGCGTCGTATTGACCCATCAAGACTTGAACTTGAAGAACGTGTTGTTACAATTAACCGCGTTTCAAAGGTTGTTAAAGGTGGACGCCGTATGCGTTTTACCGCATTGGTTGTTGTAGGCGATAAAAATGGTCATGTAGGTTTCGGTACTGGAAAAGCTCAAGAAGTTCCAGATGCGATTCGTAAAGCTGTAGAAAATGCGAAGAAAAATTTAGTTGAAGTACCACGTGTTGGTACAACAATACCACATGAGATCATTGGTCATTTTGGTGCAGGTCGAGTTTTATTAAAACCTGCTAACGAAGGTACTGGAGTTATTGCTGGTGGTCCTGTTCGTGCCGTACTAGAATTAGCTGGTATTAGTGATATTTTAACGAAAAACCATGGTTCAAATACTCCAATTAATATGGTTCGTGCAACAATGGAAGGTATTAAAAATTTAAAACGTGCTGAAGATGTTGCTAAATTACGTAATAAAACAGTTGAAGAATTGTTAGGTTAGGAGGGAAAAACATGGCTAAAAAACTTGAAATTACCCTCACCCGCAGCACAATTGGTCGCCCACAAGATCAAAAGGATACAGTTAAGGCTTTAGGTTTACGTAAATTACATCAAACTGTGGTTAAAGAAGACAACCCAGCTATACGTGGTATGATAAATAAAGTATCACATTTAGTCACTGTAAAAGAACAATAATTCTTATCAGTACAAAAAAGGAGGTGCCAACAGTGAAACTTCATGAACTCAAATTAAACGATGGTGCTCGTAAAAACCGTAAGCGTGTAGGTCGTGGTACAAGTAGCGGACATGGTAAAACAAGTACACGCGGTCAAAAAGGTCAAAACGCCCGCTCTGGTGGAGGTGTAAGACCTGGTTTTGAAGGTGGTCAAATGCCACTATTCCAACGCTTACCTAAACGTGGATTTACCAATATTAATCGTAAAGAGTATGCAATTGTAAATTTAAGTACATTAAATCGCTTCGAAGACGGAACAGAAGTTACTCCTGAATTATTAATTGAAACAGGGGTAGTAAGAAATGAAAAATCCGGCATTAAAATCTTAGCAAATGGTAAATTAGAGAAAAAGCTTACAGTAAAAGCTCATAAATTCTCCGCTGCTGCTAAAGAAGCTATTGAAGCTGCAGGTGGCCAAACTGAGGTGATTTAATGTTCCGTACTTTCTCCAAATTTATGCGTGTACGCGATTTAAGGACAAAAATTATTTTCACATTATTAATGCTGATTGTCTTTCGAATCGGTACATTTGTACCTGTACCAGGTGTTAATGCAGAGGTTCTAAATTTTGGCACTCAAAGTGCTTTTGGTGTTTTGAACATATTTGGAGGCGGAGCTTTGCAAAACTTCTCCATTTTTGCTGCAGGGATTATGCCTTATATTACAGCATCCATTATTATGCAGTTATTGCAAATGGATGTTGTACCTAAACTTACAGAATGGAGAAAACAAGGTGAAGTTGGCCGTAAGAAAATAGCACAAGTAACAAGATATGTTACAGTTGTCATAGCTTTTGTTCAAGGGCTTGCAATGTCTTATGGTTTCAATGCTATTGCAGGTGGACTGTTAATAGAAGACAGCACTTTTGGAAACCATCTTTTAATTGCTCTTGTATTAACAACAGGTACGGCATTCTTATTGTGGTTAGGCGAAACGATTACGGAAAAAGGTGTAGGAAATGGTATTTCCATTATCATCTTTGCAGGTATTGTTGCTGCAATACCATCGATGATTAATCAAATTTATTTATCACAGTTGGCAAATGCAGGAGATCAATTATTTATACGGATTGTTATTTTAGCGCTACTTTTATTGTTAATTTTGGCAATAATCGTCGGTGTCATATTTGTACAACAAGCTGTTCGGAAAATACCAATTCAATATGCGAAACGTGTTGCTGGGAATAGTTCAGTTGGTGGAAACTCCTCACACATTCCTTTAAAGGTAAACTCAGCAGGAGTAATTCCAATCATCTTTGCTATTTCATTCTTAATTACACCACCTACCATCGCTGGTTTTTTCCGTGATCATGCTGTTGCACAATGGATTATTGAATGGTTTGATTATTCTCATCCGTTTGGAATGGTAATCTATGTGGCTTTAATTATTGCCTTTACCTATTTCTATGCTTTTGTTCAAGTAAATCCTGAACAAATGGCAGATAATCTTAAAAAACAAGGTGGATATGTACCTGGTAGAAGACCAGGTAAACAAACCCAAGATTATTTTACAGGTGTGCTATATCGCCTAACATTTGTTGGTTCAATATTTTTAGCTGTTGTTGCGATTTTGCCTGTATTCTTTACCAACGTTGCAGGACTTCCTGCAAGTGTTCAAATTGGAGGAACAAGTTTACTTATTGTCATCGGTGTTGCATTGGATACGATGAAACAATTAGAATCCCAACTAGTGAAACGACACTATAAAGGATTCATAAAATAAGATAGCTTTAGGGTTTAGGACTCCTTTAGGAGATCCTAACTTCCCTGGCTGATTAGGGGGGAATCGTAAATGAATTTAATTCTCATGGGTTTACCAGGTGCAGGTAAAGGTACCCAAGCTGAAAAAATTGTTGAAAAATATAACATCCCTCATATTTCTACTGGAGATATGTTTCGTCAAGCAGTAAAGGACGAAACAGAATTAGGTTTGAAAGCCAAATCCTTTATGGATAAAGGTGAGCTCGTTCCTGATGATGTGACGATTGGAATCGTGCGCGAACGTTTATCAAAAGATGATTGTAGCAATGGCTTTCTACTTGATGGTTTTCCTAGAACAGTACATCAGGCAGAAAGTTTAGAACAAATTTTAACCGATTTAAATAAAAAGATTGATTATTGTATCAATATTCAAGTTGATAAAGAAATATTAATGAACCGTTTAACAGGTAGAAGAATTTGTAAATCTTGTGGCGCTACTTATCATCTTGTATTTAATCCACCTGCACAGGATAATATGTGCGATAAATGTGGTGGCGAGCTTTATCAACGTGCAGATGATAATGCTGAGACAGTCGAAAACCGTTTAGAAGTTAATATAAAACAACAGCAACCTTTATTAGATTTTTATCAAGGAAAAGGTTATTTAGTCACTATTGATGGTGATCAACCTATTGATCAAGTTTTCGATAATATTGATGCTTATTTACGTAAATTAAAATAATGTTTCTAGTTTATATAGAAACATTTATTTGTTATAAATTTCCTTTTGACAATTTCATTTTTTACGTGAATTTGTTAGTAATTAATTGTATAATATTTATTTGTGTAGTGTTTGGATTACCTCAGATAGGTCATAATGTAGGGTGAGGAACAAAACAATCTTGATAGACGGATAAAAATGCCGGTATGTATTCTGTCATTTTGTTTTTGATTGGTTTTTCGAATGTTGGACCACCTATTAGTAGAATATTATAACACACACAATACAGATTTTATGTTTCCCCTAAGTTTAAAATAGTATTGTACAAAGCGGTCGAGTTACAAATGGTAATACGCTTTATGCGTTATATAAATATTTTGTAATGTACTTGACTGAAGAGGAGGGAACGAGCTGAATGGCTAAAGAAGATGTTATTGAAGTTGAAGGTACTGTAGTCGAAACTTTACCAAATGCAATGTTTAAAGTTGAATTAGAAAACGGACATACAGTACTTGCTCATGTCTCAGGTAAGATTCGTATGCATTTTATTCGTATTTTACCTGGCGATAAAGTAACAGTTGAGTTATCACCATATGACTTGACGAGAGGCAGAATTACGTATCGTTATAAATAAATGCTCCGTCTGATAAGGAGGTAGTGCAAGTGAAGGTTAGACCATCTGTTAAACCGATTTGCGAAAAATGTAAAGTCATAAAAAGACGCGGTAGAGTTATGGTTATCTGTGAAAACCCTAAACATAAACAAAGACAAGGATAATTCGAAGGAGGTGCAACTAATATGGCACGTATTGCTGGTGTAGATATTCCAAGAGATAAACGTGTTGTTATTTCACTAACTTACATCTATGGAATTGGTAAACCAACTGCTCAAAAAATCTTAGCAGAGGCTGGAGTTTCTGAAGATACTCGTGTTCGTGATCTTACAGAAGACGAGTTAAATAAAATCCGTGATATCGTTGATAAATTAAAAGTTGAAGGTGACCTTCGTCGTGAGGTATCACTTAACATTAAACGTTTAATGGAAATCGGTTCTTACCGTGGTTTACGTCACCGCCGTGGTTTACCAGTTCGTGGTCAAAACACAAAAAACAATGCACGTACACGTAAAGGTCCTAAGAAAACCGTTGCGAATAAGAAAAAATAATCGGTAAAGGAGGTTTATTAGATTGGCTCGTAAAACTAATACACGTAAACGTCGTGTGAAAAAGAATATTGAATCTGGTGTAGCACATATTCGTTCTACATTCAATAACACTATTGTTACAATAACTGATGTTCATGGAAATGCTGTTTCTTGGTCAAGTGCAGGTGCTCTAGGTTTTAAAGGTTCTCGTAAATCAACTCCATTCGCTGCACAAATGGCTGCTGAAACTGCAGCAAAAGCTTCTATGGAACATGGTATGAGATCATTAGAGGTTAACGTTAAAGGTCCTGGTGCTGGACGAGAGGCTGCTATTCGTGCTCTACAAGCTGCAGGTCTTGAAGTAACAGCTATTAAAGATGTGACACCAGTTCCACATAACGGATGCCGCCCACCAAAACGTCGTCGTGTGTAATTTTCGTGTATAGAATATGCATCGTACGTCTATAATGGGATATGATGCACGAATATAAAGAAAATTGAATGTTGTGCACAAACGGGAATACTTTCTATGGGGAATTTCGGTAGAACGCTACTTTTACCGGGGTTTCGACGTTTTGAAGGAGGGTAAATTTGAATGATCGAAATTGAAAAACCAAAAATTGAAACAGTTGAGATCAGCGATGACGCCACGTATGGAAAATTCGTAGTAGAACCGCTTGAACGCGGATATGGTACAACTTTGGGTAACTCCTTACGTCGTATCCTGCTATCCTCACTTCCTGGTGCTGCTGTTACATCTATTCAAATAGATGGAGTACTACATGAGTTTTCAACACTCGAAGGCGTCGTAGAGGATGTAACTACAATTATTCTGAACTTAAAAAATCTAGCTCTTAAGATATATTCCGAAGAAGAGAAGACACTTGAAATTGATGTGAGTGGAGAAGGTGTCGTCACAGCTCGTGATATTAATCATGACAGTGATGTCGAGATTTTAAACCCTGACTTGCATATTTGTGAACTTGCAGCTAACGGTAAGCTTCGTATGCGCATTACCGCAAAAAGCGGTCGAGGATATAAAGTCGCAGATGAGAACAAACGTGATGATCAACCGATCGGTGTCATCCCGGTTGATTCTATCTATACACCGGTTTCTCGTGTGTCTTATTTTGTTGAAAACACTCGGATCGGTCAATCGGCAGATTTTGATAAATTAACTTTAGAGGTTTGGACTAATGGTAGTATCGGTCCCAAAGAAGCTATTTCTTTAGCAGCTAAAATTTTAATGGAGCATTTAAATATCTTTGTAGATCTAACGGATGAAGCACAAAATGCTGAAATTATGGTCGAAAAAGAAGAAGACCAAAAAGAGAAAGTTCTTGAAATGACGATTGAAGAACTAGATCTATCTGTTCGTTCGTATAACTGTCTAAAACGTGCAGGAATTAATACTGTACAAGAACTAACGAATAAGACAGAAGAAGATATGATGAAAGTACGGAATCTAGGTCGGAAGTCTCTAGATGAAGTAAAATCCAAATTAGCTGAATTAGGTCTCGCATTAAGAAAAGATGACTAGAGATTTTTTCACTTCATCAAAAAGGAGGGAAACAACTTGAGAAAATTAGGACGTACAAGTGATCAACGTAAAGCTTTATTACGCGATTTAGCTACAGACTTAATCATAAATGAACGTATTGAAACAACTGAAGCTCGTGCGAAAGAGTTACGTTCTGTTGTTGAAAAACTGGTTACATTAGGTAAACGTGGAGATCTTCATGCACGTCGTCAAGCAGCTGCCTTTGTTCGAAAAGAAGTTGCTAATGAAGATACAAACCAAGACGCTTTACAAAAACTATTTGCAGATATTGCCCCACGATACGAAGAACGTCAAGGTGGTTATACTCGTATCATGAAAGTGGGTCCTCGCCGTGGTGATGGTGCACCAATGGCAGTTATTGAATTTGTTGATTAATATACTTTATAACAGATAAAGTTTTCTAAAAAAGGGCATTTGATTTGCCCTTTTTCTATAAAAGAATTTCATTTAAGGGATTGAATTGGAAAAAGCGAGTGTTACGATAAAGGTTTCGACCTTTGTCTAGCTCTAGTACCCTTCCTACGATTACATTTGAATACAAGTTTATTGTACTGCACAGGAAGGGTGCAGGCTTTTTTTTATATGATCATTTATTTTAAAGATTTATGTGTATATTATTTAAGAGATTTTCGATGTAACTTTATTATTAATTATTTGTACTCTTATTATAATTATTAGAGAAATTTAATTTTACTTTAGCGTTAAGAATGTTTAGAATGATAGAGAGATATGAGCTGAGCAGAGATTGGTCGTTATTATTGACCAAATGAGTAGGTGATGAAAATGAATAATCAAATTGTACAATTTAAAAATGTATCCTTTCGTTACGATACAGATGCGCCGTATGCTTTAAATAATGTATCATTTGAAGTATTTGAAGGGGAATGGCTAGCGATTGTTGGTCATAATGGTTCAGGTAAATCAACGATTGCAAAATTAATGAATGGATTATTATTTCCAGAAAAAGGAGATATTTATATTCATCATTTAAAACTATCTGAGGAGTTAGTTTGGGATATTCGAGATCTTATTGGTATGGTCTTTCAAAATCCAGATAATCAATTTGTTGGTACTACGGTTCAGGATGATGTGGCTTTTGGTCTAGAAAACCACGGGATTCCTCGTAAAGAAATGATAGAAAGAGTCCATGAGGCGCTACGACAAGTTAAAATGTCCAATTTTCTGGATCAAGAGCCACACCATTTATCTGGAGGTCAGAAGCAAAGGGTGGCCATTGCGAGTGTCCTCGCATTGCGTCCGAGAATAATAATTTTGGATGAAGCAACATCAATGCTTGACCCAAGAGGGAGAAGTGAAGTGTTAGATGTTGTACGCGAACTAAAAAAGAAAGAAAAATTGACGATCATATCCATTACACATGATTTGGAAGAGGCTGCTAGAGCAGATCGTATTATCGTAATGAATCGTGGAGAAGTATATCGAGAAGGGCTTCCTGAAGATATTTTTAAGATGGATGAAGAGTTAATACGTTTAGGATTAGATATTCCTTTTACAACTAAATTAGTAAAAGGTTTACGAGATAATGGTTATGATATTCCAAAAGATATATTAAACGAAGATAAGTTGGTGGATTACATATGGAAATTAAAACAAAACATTTAGAATATACATATCAAAAAAATTCACCGTTTGAAAAACGTGCGCTTATTGATATAAACATAACCATTCCTCATCATAGCTATACAGCAGTTATCGGTCATACGGGTTCTGGTAAATCAACACTATTACAACATTTGAACGGTTTACTTCAACCAACTGGTGGCGAAATCCAAATTGGAGATTTCGTGATCCGTTCGGATAAAAAGAAAAAAGGTTTAAAAGCGCTCCGTAAAAAAGTGGGCATTGTCTTTCAGTTTCCAGAACATCAACTATTTGAAGAAACAGTTGAAAAAGATATTTGCTTTGGGCCAATGAACTTTGGTGTACCTGAGCAAGAGGCAAAACTCCGTGCAAAAGAAGCTTTAAAACTTGTTGGATTAAGTGAGGAATATTTGGAAAGGTCCCCCTTTGATTTATCAGGTGGTCAAATGAGGAGAATTGCAATTGCAGGTGTTTTAGCTATGCAACCTGAGGTTCTTGTTCTAGATGAACCAACTGCAGGACTTGACCCTAGAGGAAGAACTGAAATTATGGAGATGTTTTATTCCCTTTATAAAAATTATGGGCTTTCAATAGTTTTAGTAACCCATAGTATGGAAGATGCATCCAAATATGCTGACTACATTATTGTGATGCATAAGGGAAGTGTATACAAGCATGGTACACCTCGTGAAATATTTGATAAGCCTGAAGAATTGATAAAATTAGGATTAGATGTACCAGAATCTATTCGTTTCCAATTAAAGTTAGAAAAAAGGTTAGGAATCCAAATTTCTGACCAACCAAATTTATCCATTGAAGAATTGACTGAAAGTATTTTGTCTTATTTGAAGTGGGGTGTTACCCAATGATGGAAAAAATGATTTTTGGACGATATATTCCAGTGGATTCAATAATCCATCGTATGGACCCCCGTGCCAAGCTCATCATCGTATTTTTATTTATATTTGTTGTTTTTCTAGCAAATAATTCAATAACATACGGCATATTAGGAGCCTTTACATTAATTGCTATTTTTTTATCGAATATTCAGCTTTCCTTCATTTTTAAAGGTTTGCGCTTTTTATTTTGGTTAATTTTATTTACATTTTTATTGCATATTTTTTTTACTAAAGAAGGAGAACTATTAGTCAGTTGGGGCTTTATAAAAATTTATGAGGGCGGAGTTATTCAAGGGATTTTTATTTCTTTACGTTTTTTCTTTTTAATATTATTTACATCTTTATTAACGTTAACAACGACACCGATCGAGATCACCGATGGATTAGAGAGTTTATTAAATCCATTGAAGAGATTTCGTTTTCCAGTACATGAATTAGCCCTTATGTTATCAATTGCACTCCGCTTTATTCCAACTTTAATGGATGAAACAGATAAAATTATTAAGGCCCAACAAGCTCGCGGTGTTGACTTTTCTGAAGGGTCATTGACAACAAGAGCTAAGGCTGTCATCCCATTACTTATTCCATTATTTATTAATGCATTTAAGCGGGCAGATGAATTGGCAACCGCGATGGAGGCAAGAGGTTATCGTGGTGGAGAAGGACGGACGAAATATCGTTTGTTAAAGTGGGATTTACGGGATACAGTATCTCTCCTTATTTTGGTTAGTTTATCGGTATTATTGTTTTTTATTAGGGATTAAATGTAGTATTTACCAATTTATAAAGGGATGTTAGGATGATACAATGAATAGAGTAAAATGTATCATTAGTTATGATGGATCTGATTTTGTAGGTTACCAAGTACAACCAAATGGACGAACGGTACAAGGTGAAATTGAAAAAGTACTAAGTCGCATGCATAAAGGGGAATTTGTTCGCATTCATGGCTCTGGTCGGACCGACCGCGGTGTACATGCGAAAGGGCAAGTTATTCATTTTGATACTTACCTAGATTTAAAAGGGGAACAATGGACCCGGGCACTTAATGCGCAGTTACCAGAAGATATTGTTGTATTAACGACTGAATCCGTTGATTGCTCATTTCATGCACGTTTTTCAGCAAAAGGAAAGGAATACCATTATTACCTTTATAGGGATACCAAACGTAATCCATTTTTACGAAATTATGCTTTTCACTACCCTTATCCTTTGGAAATAGATTCGATGAAAAAAGCGCTAGAATTCTTCTTAGGGACTCATGATTTTACGAGTTTCTCTTCGGCTAAGTCTGATATAGAGGATCGGGTTCGAACAATTGATATGTTTCGTTTAGTGGAAGAGGAACAAAAACTTATTTTTAAAATAAAAGGGAATGGATTTTTATATAATATGGTTCGGATTATCGTTGGTACAGTTTTAGAAGTAGGAGAAGGAAAGAGAAAACCAGAAGATGTACTTGAAATTCTACAAGCAAAAAATCGAGGTGCAGCTGGTAAAACCGTCCCTGGTCACGGACTATATTTATATAAAGTCTATTATTAATTTTACTAAGGCAGTATTGCTTAAGATTATCTTGACATTAGCCTTATAAAAGGTTATTATATCAGATGGTACATTGTTTTTTCCATGATAAGCCCCGGAAACTTATTATGTTGAAAATAAACAATCGGTAAATTTAGGAGGAGTAAATAATGCGTACGACATATATGGCTAAGCCAAACGAAATAGAACGCAAATGGTACGTAGTAGACGCTGCTGGTCAAACATTAGGTCGTCTTGCTAGTGAAGTAGCATCTATTTTACGCGGTAAACATAAACCAACTTATACACCACATGTTGATACTGGTGATCATGTCATTATTTTAAACGCTTCAAAAATTAAGCTAAGTGGTAAAAAATTAACAGATAAAATCTATTATCGTCATAGTCTTCACCCAGGAGGTTTAAAACAAACAACTGCTGGTGAAATGCTTGAAAAACATCCTGAAAGAATGATTGAATTAGCTGTTAAAGGCATGCTTCCAAAAAATTCTTTAGGACGTAAAATGGCGAAGAAATTACATGTTTATGCTGGATCTGAACATCCACATCAAGCACAACAACCTGAAACTTTAGAATTGCGCGGTTAAAATTAGAGGAGGGAAATCATTTTGGCAAAAGTACAATATTACGGAACTGGTCGTCGTAAAAGTTCTGTAGCACGTGTTCGCTTAGTTCCTGGTGACGGAAAAATCGTGATCAATAAACGTGATATAGAAGATTACATTCCATTTGAAGCACTACGTGAAGTTGTAAAACAACCACTTGTTGCAACTGAAACTTTAGGAAGTTATGATGTATTAGTAAACGTTAAAGGTGGAGGTTACACTGGCCAAGCTGGTGCAATCCGCCACGGTATTGCGCGTGCATTATTAGAAGTTGATCCTGAGTATCGTGCAGTATTAAAACGTGCAGGATTCTTAACTCGTGACGCTCGTATGAAAGAACGTAAAAAATACGGTCTTAAAGGCGCTCGTCGTGCACCACAGTTTTCAAAACGTTAATTCTCTTTGTTTACAAAGACTCTCAACCAATTGGTTGGGAGTTTTTTTATTAAACTCTTTAACGAAGTGACCGTATACTTGTAAATCTTAATTCGTAAGTATTGTTTAAGCACCATATATAGTTATTCTGCAAGAAGTTTTCCTTTCTTATCAAATGTCTATATATTATAATTATTTTATGTATAAGAAAATTACAGTTATGTCAGAAAATGATGTGCGAATTGCGGTCAACTTTGTTCGAAGTTTGGCAAAATCAATACAATTTTCTCAAGTAGATATTCAAAAGTTAATGGTTACAGTTTCAGAATTAACACAAAATGTTGTAGATCATGCAAATGGTGAAGGGTTTATTATTTTAGAAACAATGAATAAGCACGGAGTAAAAATTACCGTAAAAGATTGTGGAAGCGGCATAAGACAACTAAATGATATTCTTCAAGGGAAACGCGATTTTAATCGGAAGGGGTTAGGATTAGGTTTACTTGGTGCAAAGAGATTAATGGATGAATTTATAATAGAGACTTCAAAGAAAGGGACGAAAATCATTGCGATCAAATGGAAAGATGCCAATGGATGGAAAAAAAATACTACGAGATGAATCTACAATTAATCGCTTAGCTGCTGTAGGACAAATTGCAGCAGGTATTGCCCATGAAGTACGCAATCCCTTAACAGCTGTAAAAGGTTTCCTTGATTTATTAAAGGAAAAGCATCCCCATGAATATATAGATATAGCGCTTAGCGAACTGGATCAGGCATTAGTTACAATGCAAAACTTATTAAATGTTGCAAAGCCAAAAATGGATAATGAACCATTTGCTAATATAAATATTACGACAGAACTCGAATCAGTTCTTTATTTATTTCAAAACCAGCAATATCGTATTGAGGTAAAAACAGAATTTCGTGATACAAATGTTCAGATCATTGGTAAAAAGAATCAAATCAAACGAGCATTATTTAATTTAATAAAAAATGCATTTGAAGCTATACGTGATGAAGGTGTTATAATTGTTCGTCATTTTCGTAAGAAGGATCGATTATTTATATCAATTTCCGATACTGGTGTAGGGATTCCTGAAGATAAGATTAATATATTAGGAACACCGTTTTATACATCAAAAGAAACAGGAACGGGGATGGGATTAGCGCAAGTTTTTGCGACGGTTTATGATCATGATGGAAAAGTACATGTACAAAGTGAAGTTAATGTAGGCACAATATTTACTCTAGAGTTTCCAATTTTAGAAAGCACAGAAATAGGGGTGGAAGATTTGAATCTAACATATAAAGAGGGACAAAATTTTTCTGAATTTTTCGAAGTGAACAAACAAAGGTTTATAAATATATTACAATCACAAGCCCAGGATATATTCAATCACATACAATCAGTTGAAGTCATTGATGAAGAATATATAAATGAACATTTAAGAAAGATCGTAAGACTGTTAAATGAATTCGATGAATTTGGTTTAGTAATGCATGCGAAGGAATCTGGCAAGCATTGGGCGAAGTATGAACTAGACTTAATTTTAAAATTAGAATGGTTCCAATCCATTCGTAAAGTATATTGGGACTTTCTATATAATTATTATGAGCATAAAGGAATTACACAAAAAGATCTATTTGAATTAGAAAGAAAAGTGAATCATAACATCGACTCCTTAATTAAACATTTTGCTGCAAGTTACACAGAATATAAAGATTATCTAATTAACGCTCAAAATGAATTAATCGAGGATTTAAATGTTCCAATCATTCCTTTAACTGATTCAATGGCTGTGTTACCAGTGGTAGGAACTGTTGATACAAAAAGAGCTAGATGTATTCAACAAAACGTTCTCGAACAAATTTATCAAAATAACATAAAACGTATAATTATCGATTTATCTGGTGTAACATATATGGATACAGCTGTTTTAGGACACTTATTTAATATTATTAGTGGGATCCGTATACAAGGATGTAAAGCCACACTTACAGGTGTCCGCCCAGAAATTACGAATACCATTGTTGAATTAGGGATTGAATTACATGAAAAAGTCGATACGATGGGAACGTTAAAACAAGCAATTCATATGTATAGTAAGGAGTTTGATGTAATAGAATCTAGAGGACAATAAAGAGCATTACCAACTTATTCAAACATGAACTTTAAGATTTTTAGGGAATGTTATGAATAAGGAGGGATGCAATTGGAGAATAGAATTCGAAATCAAATATTAGTTCCTGAGGCAAGACATAAACTTGACCAATTAAAGGCAAAAGTAGCACGTGTAAATAATCCTGACAAAGCGAAGTATGAGATTGCGAAAGAAATAGGCGTTCCTTTACAAAAAGGTTATAATGGGAACTTAACTTCCGAAGAGGCAGGAAAAGTTGGCGGGCAATTAGGTGGTCGTATGGTTAAAGAATTGATAAAAATGGCACAAAGAAATTTATGACATAAAAACATACAATGAGGAGGAGTTAAGTGCCTCCTCATTCCTTTTATTGCTAAAGAGACCTCTAGTAGAAAATAGCCTCTTTTGCGAAATTATTGGCCTCTGCTGACTAGAAAAACTGTATTCTTTTCCCTTCAATACAAAGACGTTCCTTTTCAACATTATCCTTCCATAAACGGTATAAAGGTCAACATTGTTTTGTTATCTTTGTCCTACAATTACCATGTATTCCAACATTTCTTTGAACGTTTCGTTGTAATAGAGAGAACAATAAGAGAAAAGGGGGGGATAAGGTATGCATATAGATATAACAAAAGTTGACACAACGTTTATGAGAAGAAGAAGAGAGCAACAGATAAAGTTTGAACGAAGTGTATTACGTGAACTTTCCATTTCTACGTTGAAAAAAAGTGTCCAACAATTTTTTGGGCGTATAAAATCAGGAGCGGGTATTGTATTTGATCAAGCAATTGAAGAAGGATGTTTTGATATAGCATTAGAAGTTTATTTATTAGGTAGTCGTTACAGTCGTTTAGGGTATTACGGGGAACCCTTTGAAGAAATAAAATATCGTTCTCAAGAGGAATTGGACAATTTTTCCAACGCCCTTTTTGATTTTATTACTTTTTGGGGAAACATCCCTGAGGATGAAAAGGTAACGATTCAAAGAGCTTGTCATTTGTTTATAGAACATTGGTTTTCAGAGGGTTTTCATAAAGGAAAAATGAAGTATAAAATGCGAATACAATAATGAATTCTATTGGAAAAAAAGTTCTATTTTTTGGCTCATCCCCATATAGTTGTATAGGACAAGCAAGGGGGTTGAGCGATGATAAAAAGGTGGATTGCAGTTGGTTTTGTAGTGGTTTTAGTTGGTATTTTTGCATTCTTCATACAATCACGTTTTCTCGACCAAAGTACATGGGATTCTTGGAACTTACCATTATCTGGTAAGATTATTTATATTGACCCCGGTCACGGTGGCCCGGATGGAGGAGCAGAAAAAGGAAAAGCCATAGAAAAAGACATCGCCTTATCTGTTTCACTAAAATTGCGGGATTATTTGCAGCAACAAGGTGCTTTAGTATTAATGACGAGAGAATATGATTATGATTTAGCAGATAAAGACACAAAAGGATTAAGTCGAAGAAAAACGGAAGATCTTCATCGACGGGCAAAATTAATAAATGAATCCCATGCAGATTTTTTTATAAGCATTCATTTAAACGCAATCCCTTCAGCACGTTGGCACGGTGCGCAAACATTTTATCATGAAAAATTTGTAGAAAATAAAATTGCAGCAGAGATGATACAAGATGAATTAATTGATAATCTTGAAAATACAAATCGCATGGCTAAGCCGATAAATCATGTTTACCTATTAAAAACAATAAAAAAGCCTGGAGTTCTTGTTGAAATTGGTTTTTTATCAAATCCAACAGAGCGTGAATTATTAATGGACGATGATTATCAAGAAAGAGTTGCGGCATCGATATATGAAGGAGTTATGCGCTATTTTACTGAAGAAAAAGAATTACAAATAAAAATGGAAAAAAGGAAAAACTAAATTATACGCTGTTCAAATGAATCGGACACATTATTGTGTTTGGTTTTTTTGAACAGTATTTATTTGCGTAAAGGATATTGATGTGAGTTGTTTCACATGAAACATTATTTTAAAATAACTTGTCATCAAAAGATTAACAAACGGATCTACATGATAAAAAATAAACATAAAATTTCTGTATTATCTAAAATTGTTTTATAATAAAATTGGACAACTAGTTAAAGGGGCGAAAAAAATGTTAACTGAAAACGAAGTAAGGAACTTATTAGGGAATTTTCAAGATCCGTTTTTACATAAGTCATTAAAAGAAACGAAAGGGGTTATTGATGTTTCGATTAATGAAGAGAAAAAACATGTCAGTGTTAAGTTAGCGATTTCAAAAACAGGTACGAGAGAACAAATTCAAATTCAGCAAAAAGTTGTAGAAAAGTTAAAAGAATCCGGTTTTGCTACTGTTGGTATCCGTTTTTCACAATTACCAGATGAAATAATAGAAAAGTTTCGGCCAGAAGGACCTGAAAATAATAATGGTCTATTACCAAGTAATAAAACCGTTGTCATTTCAATTGCTAGTGGTAAAGGTGGCGTGGGTAAATCAACCGTTTCCGTCAACTTGGCGGTTAACCTTGCCCGTATGGGGAAAAAGGTCGGGTTGATTGATGCGGATATATATGGATTTAGTGTTCCAGATATGATGGGAATCATTGATAGACCAGTTGTACGTGGCGAAAAGATTTTCCCAGTAGAGCGTTACGGTGTAAAGGTCATATCAATGGCGTTTTTTGTAGAAGAAAACGCACCCGTTATTTGGAGAGGTCCGATGTTAGGAAAAATGTTAACGAACTTTTTTACTGAGGTAGAATGGGGCGATGATTTAGATTTCTTACTTCTAGATTTACCTCCTGGCACAGGTGATGTTGCTTTAGATGTTCACCAAATGTTACCGACGAGTAAAGAAATTATCGTTACAACACCTCATCCAACAGCTGCCTTTGTTGCGGCAAGAGCAGGAGCAATGGCGGTTCAAACGGATCATCAAATACTTGGTGTGATTGAGAATATGTCTTATTATGAAAGCTCTAAAACTGGTGAAAAAGCTTATATTTTTGGACAAGGGGGCGGCGACAAGCTAGCTGAAGAATTGAACGTTCCACTGTTAGGCCAAATTCCACTTGGTCAACCAGACTGGGATGATGATGATTTCGCACCTTCCGTATATCAAATTAAACACCCGATCGGAAAAATTTATTTTAAGATTGCAGAAAAAATTGCCAATATGTTTGAAGAACATAAATAATGAGGAAAAGGCTGAACCATGTTTCAGCCTTTTTTCGTTACTCACTCTCTTCCTTTTTCTTTTCCTGTTCACTTGCTGCTTTTAATAAAATTTCTTGAATTTTAGCCTGGTATAGAGGGCTTTCGAGTGTTTCCGATATAACCGACTTTAAATGTTCACGGTATTCATTTCCCTTTAATAAATCTGCTAACTCTTTTTCTAAATCAGGATCATGGAGGAGTTCAAT
>SMEH01000070.1_pt1 | contig 36778 bp, 30 predicted proteins | sample 2456361 | NCBI WGS metagenome assembly SMEH01 (sample SAMN10132587, study PRJNA489261) | soil metagenome | isolation source: day1 control-loamy sand soil ammended | place: USA | reverse complement strand
GGTCGAGGCGTTCCGGCAGCAGGTCGACAACGCCCGCAAGGTCGACCGCCAGTTCGGCGGCCTCACTCTGTTGGAGCAGCTCCGTAACCTCATCGACCAAGTCGAGGACCTGCTGAACTTCAGCACCGCTCGCGGCCAACGAGAGGCGCTCGCGGGAGTGCTCACCGAGGCATCCACGCTCGCCAGGTGGGTCGCACTCGACCGCAACGCCATCAGCCAGGCATGGAACCACTACGAACGCGCGAAAGCCGCCGCCCGCGAGTTCGGCTCGACGACAGCCCTGGCACACGCACTCGCGGAGCAGGCGTTCGTGCTCATCGACATCGGCGAGAACCAGCACGCTGTCGAGCAGCTCGAACACGCGCGCTCGCTCGGGGAGGGCATGGTGCCGCCGCTGCTGCAAGCGTGGCTGACGGCCGCGAGCGGCGAAGACTTCGCTGCTGCCGGACAACGCGACGAGGCACTACGGGCGTTCGACACCGCACACGCCTTACTGCCGACCGACCCGAACGACGCGTCGTTGCCGTTCCTGTTCCTCGGTGATGCCCACCTCGACCGCTGGCGCGGCAACGCCATGGCCAAGCTAGGCGAGCCGGACGCAGTGGGGCACCTCACCGAAGCCCTACCTCGCCTGCCGAAAGCGTTCGTGCGTGCCCACGTGGCCATGATGGTCGATCTCGCGTTCGCGCACGCCGCAGCAAGCGACCGCGACCAAGCGCAGCACTACGCCCGCCAAGCACGGCAACTCGGCAGGCAGATCAGGTCCGACCGGCACCTACGACGGCTCAGCCGACTGGTGTTGCCGACGAGCGGGTCACGACTTCTGTGAGTTCAGGTAGTACAGCAGTGCGATAAGCGTGCCCGAGCCGAGAAGTTGCTGCCGCTGGGCGAGTTCGTTGACCCGTGACAGCGGCACCCACTCGACGCGGCCGACTTCCTCGGTATCCGTGGGGTCGCCGATGCGCTCGGCACCGCGCCACAGGTAAATGTCCATCGGCGCGGTGACTTGCCCGGGCAACGGCTCGAAGCTGACGAGGTGCTCACCCTCCCCCAGCGGACGCCACCCGCTCTCCTCAGCGGCCTCCCGTGCGGCCGTGGCAGCGGAGTCCTCGCCCTCGTCGACCAGACCACCGAGCAGCTCATAGCCCCATTGGTCCGTGGCAAACCGGTACCTCCACAGCATCAACGCCTCATCGCGGTCGTTCACCACCAAGGCAATCGCGATCCGGGCCAGGTGAACGACGTGGTACTCCCACCGGTTGCCGTTGGGAGCCTGCACATCGACCAGCCCCAATCGCACCCAACGGCTGTCATAGACCAGCCGCTCACCGAAGGTTCGCCACGCCCCATGCTCGTCAGTCACAGGCACAGGGTACGTCAGCCCAGAGCGAATGAGCAGCTACGCCTTTCATTAAGGAACCACCGAACAAAGCTTGATAACAATTTCCCACTAGCTTAGCATTATACCCGCGCCCGAGTTTTCCTTAAGCATACCGACTAACGTATACAGATATTCTTTAATCCTATTTTCCGACAACCCGCTCGATCATCGGCTAACGCAGCATGGTTTAGCGCATGGATCGCCTTGGCGGCCCTGATAGCAACGGCCACCGCAGCAATCTTCGCCGGACTAGCTTTTCGAAAGCGAGCCAAGCAAGTTGAGATACTCGAGTCTGATCGACATCGTGAACTAGCTTCAAATTTCGGAGCCTGGATTCACTCAGAGATCGAGCTTCTGAAGTTCGAAGTGCACTGCCTGAATGCCGGAATACAGCCTGTCTATGATGTTCTCCTGAGACTACAGGTCGATGGCGAACCCCCGAACCCAATCGCGCTAGGCAGTGTTGGACCCATGAACAACCCAAAAGTGTCCCACTTAGCAACCAGTGCTCTGAAGCGGATGGCAAGCAATGCAGCGCAACGAAACCCTACAACCGGAAACAATTCGATAGACGAGTTCAGAATAGCGACCGATGGATTAGCCTCGGTCGAGCTCGAATTCACTGACGCCAACGGACAACGCTGGCTCCGCAAAGGCAACGGGAACTGACAGCTAGTTCGATAACCAAAACTGCTCTGAGAAAACAACAGGACCCATCTCGCGCGGCCATGGAATCCACAACTAATTTTCTCTACCAAGGAAGACATCCACACCACAGTAAACACAACCGCTTCGGCGCTGAACAGGCGAGCACCCCTGGCAGGGCCACCAATAAACCAAGTGGAACATTTGTCCCATACTGCGAGATCGCCAGAATATTAGCACCCAATCGAGTGAATTCCATTGAAACCCTACCGCCACACAAGCGGATACTGCAAAGTGATCACTGCCGGTTAGGGACTAGAGAAAGGCGACCGTGTCAGACGGTAAGCGTAGCTACTCACGGGGAGACCGAGCAGCTTTAATCGCTTTCAGCGGCGGCCGATGCTACTGGCCGAGCTGCAGTGAGCCACTTCTGAAGCAAGTAGAGGGAACATTCAAGATCGCCCTCGAAATCGCACACATTTGCGCAGCCAACCCAAATGGGGAACGATATGTTCCAGAGATGAGCGAAGACGATCGCAAGTCTTTCGACAATCTGATATTCCTCTGCGTCGCTCACCATAAAACCGTTGACGAACGTGGAGCTGAGTCTAAGTATTCGATCGAGCTTCTGCGCAAATGGAAAGCGGATCGGGAAGCGGGAGCACCCGAACGCCTGCGCGGACTTCGAGACGTCACCGAGGAGAAGCTCGTGACGATGATCTCCTCGGCAATACAGCAGAGAGATGACGACATAAAGCGAACGCTAGACCGGCTCGAGAAAACCGACTCTGAAGCCGCGGCTCTCATCCGAGAACTCCGCGAAGAATTAGTCGCAGCGCGTCGCCATGGGTCGCTTATTAACTCCGACGTCGTAGGCATGCTCGATAGGGCAGCATCCAACTTAGCCAATCTGGAGGATAACGCTGCAAGCCTGAACCGAGCGGCGAGCTACCTAATCAATCTGGAAGGCTACGTTGACCAAATTCAGAACGCAGCAAACTCATTGCGAAACGCAGCTATGCAAGCAGCGGATTTGAACCGATTCCACTAGATAGCCAGCGCACGCGATGCACGCCCGGAAGTATCGTTAGGCTTGGTGGGCGGGATAAAATCCTGCCCACCAAGCAGAGTGAAATCCACAGCCCCAGCCTTCTAAGCTAAGCACTACCTCCGACATTTTTCCAAGTATTCGGTTACCATCTAATGCAAAACAGCGACTATGCGGCCTGAATGCTCTAAGACCAGAGACTAAGCGAGCAGCAAGGCCCATCACGATTACCATCTTGTTCCACACTAACAGCGGACTGCAATGGCGCATCGACACGAAGTTGTCCGGCCACATCACAAGAAGGCCAAGCTGTCCATGGACCTGTCCATGAACTCGACTTCGCAGGCGCTACTGAAGCCACGAATGGACCACACATCCACACAAAATCCCAGGTAGTCGCCCTAATGACTCAAAATCCGTCCAGTGTGCGTTCGAGTCGCACCGGGGGCACCCTCTGTGAGCACACGAACGGCCCCTCACCAGGCACAACACGGTGAGGGGCCGTTCGTGTGCCGTCCGGCTGTGTCCGGCTATGTCCCGCCGTCACCGGGTGTCTGCGGTCTATACGCGGTCTCGCCCCAGCACTCTCTCGGCAGGCTTGCCGGCTCACCCCCCAAGGCCCCTAGACGCCAGGGATGGATGTGCGATGGCTCAGCCGAGCTCCCTCGACACGCCAAGGAAGCGGTCGATCTGTTCAACGTGCGAGGGTCCCCTGCCCGGCGAGGACCTTGGCCTAGATCTGATGCAGCACGGCCACCGAGTGGCCAGCCCATTCAGCAACCTGGGTCGAGGGCACCCCGGCCGCCAACCAGGTGAACACGCAGGCGTGGCGAAGATCGTAGGTGCTTTTACCGAGCACGGCAGGCGTACTCGGCCTCGGTCAACGCCGCCTCGCAAGCTTTGTCCCACACCCTCACCGAGGACGTCGAACGCATCCTTGAACTCGCTCTCGGCGATGCAAGCCCCAGTGCCACCTGCGATGACTCTCCAAACGCCTTTGGTTCACGTCCTCCCTTGGAAAAAGGAGTGGTCACGTCCATCCCGCCTTACGATGCAGCAGTGCTCGACAGCGACGACGTGGTGGCGCTTGTCCGGGACCCCGAGGCCGTGCGGCGCGCGGCCGCTGACGACGTCGTGGTTCATCGGGGTGCGTGGGCCGGGGGCGGAGACGACGTGGAGAAGTTCCTGCGGTGGGTCGTGGCGGACCTCGGCAGGTGTTCCTCGGTTGTCGTCGAGCACACCGAGTTCGGCATGTACGGCTCCGGCTACGCGTCCTACGTCGACGTCTTCCTGAGTTGGCGCGACGGTTCCGGACGCGTGACGGAGGGCGAACGAACCGAGATCCGGGGTTTTGCCCTTGCTCTCTGCCGGTTGGCGCCCGTCGCGGTGCTGTTCGGTGACGTCGGGATCTCCAGTGCCGCGAACGGCGCCTCGTCCCGCTACCTACCAACACTGGAGCTGGTCCGGGACAACCCTGTTCCGGGCTGGGAGGAGGCCTGCCGAGAGGTGACCGGCGTTCTCGACCGGCATGGCATCACGGTGCTGGATTCCGCAGTCCTGCACACGCCCGTCGACCCGACCATCAGCGTCGAGACGAACCTGGCGGACCCTCCCTACACGGTGTTCGACGCGTGGTTCCACTGGATGGACTGAGCACGTTCGTCGAATCAAAGACGCGCAAGGCAACCAGCCCCTGCCCCAGCGCTCGTCCTGATTCGAGTTTCGGGTTCCGAGTGATCATCGGAGGCGACATAGCGCTGGGGGACGAGGCCGTGGCGTCGCAAAGCCGTTGCGGAGCGGCGGTTTTGGCCGCAGTGAGCGGCGGGTTATGCCGTCACCACGTTGGGCGCCGCATACTGTTCCTCGTCGGCGCCATGTTCCTGTCGGGTTGCGGCGGGCTGATGTTCTACAACCACCTCGGCGGCATCTTCACGGCCCGGCTCGACGCGTCGGCGGCCAACGTCACCGTGGCCCTGCTGATCGTGGGGCTCGTCGGTGTGCTGGCGGTCCTCTTCGGAGGCATCCTCACCGACGAGGCGGGACCGCGACGGGCCGACACATTCGTCCTCGTCGGACACTGCCTCGCGCTCGGTGGCCTGGCGCTCTACCTCGGCGACACCACGGGGAGTGTCACGCTCGCGACCTTCGTCCTCGTCGGGGTGTGGTCGATCTTCGCGTGGGCTTGAGCCCGTCATGCAGGCCGGCATCATGGCCGCCTCGCCGGAGCGGGCGATGTTGGCGATGTCGCCGGGTATCAGTGGCCTGTACGGCGGGAGCGCCGTCGGTGCCGCGGTCGGCGGCTATCTGCTCGACCAGCACGGCCCGGCGACGATCCCGGTGGTCGGCACCGTGTTCCTCGCCGTCACCGTGGTAAGCGCCGTGCTGGGCACGCGCCCCGTCGCCGCGACGACCGTGACCAATCCCGTTGCCACCCAGAAGCCGACGGTCTGACCGGCCGCTCGGGGAGCCGACGTGGATTCGCATCGGCTCCCCACTCGTCGTGCCATCCCCGTCGGCACTCCGGCCACGGCTCAGCGGATCCTGCCGAGGGTGACCGTCAGCAGCTCGGGATCACCGTGATTGACCTTGCCGCTGTGGTCCTCGTTCGGATTCGAACTGACGTCGTCGTAGGCGAACGCGTAGCCCTTGCCGTCCGGCAGATTCTCGTGCACCACGCGGGCGTAGTGGTTCGTGACCGGATGCTGATAGAAAGTCGCCGGGTCCTCACCGTGCGGCTGCTCGGAGTTGATCAACAACGTCGTCCGGTTGAAAGCGGCGGCGAGCCGGGGGACGATCGCTTTGCGCTCCTCGCTGTCGGTGTCCGGGTTGTTGGCGAACGGCCCGCTGTTGCAGCCCCAGATGTCGCCTGTGGTCGGCCTACCGAAACGCTCCGCGCCGAACACCAGGTCGTCGCCTTCCACACGGCCTTCGAGGATGCCGATGTCACCGCGCTGCGAATCGATGAACAACGGCTCGTTCGCGTACTTCTGCCACACCTGGTCGACGTACTCGTCCATGTACCCCGCGAAGTCCCCGGCCCGGTGGTTCGGGTTGAGCACACGGAACACGGTGCCGTTCACCTCTTGGACGCAGGTCGGCCACGCACCTCCCTGGTCCCGCAGCGCCGAGGCGATGCGGTCGATCGCCCCGTCGGGCAGCCCCGCGACCTCCTGGGTGCCACCCGCGTGCACCAGGTGCAGGCCGACCGGGGCGGCGACGAAATCGACGTAGCTGATGTTGGCGTACAACTGGACGGAATTGAGCGTGAATTCGGCGAACGTCCAATTCTTGTCGAAGTTGGGGTCGGCGTCGGAGACGAAGTTCGGATGCACGAGTGCGGTTCCGCCGTCGGCCGCCTGCACGGTGAAGAATTCGAGTTTGTCGTCGGTCACGAAATAGACCCGCGCCCCGTACATGCGGGGGACCATGACCTCGGCCGAACCGTTCACCGGGATGGCGGGGTCCTCCCCGAGCGGCTCGGGCACGGGACCACCCGCCGTCGGGTGGTACACGCTGCCGTCGGCGCGAACGAACATCACGCGTCCGTCCGCATCCGCCTGACCGGTGATGTAGGCGTAGGCGGTGGCACCGGAGTTGTTGACGAGTCGGAACCGCAGACTCTCCGGCGCGGCCATCGCGAACGGAGCGGTCAACGTTCCGGCCCACAGCGGCGAACTGAGCGCCGCGGCCGATATCCCCAGAAACCGCCGACGTGAAACCATGGATTTTCCTCCGAAAGCCGCGTGTCGCCTCGACGAATGGGATACATACGCAGTCTTCCGGCCCGGATCCAGACGGCGGTACCTCCGAAAGTTGTTCCGGAGAAGCCGTATGGAGGACATTCATCGAATCATTTCGATGGGCGCGTCAGCGAATTCGCTGGGCGGTCCGACGACGATCGCGCTCGCCACAGAACACCGACGAGCAAAACGACACCGCAGAGCCAGCATTGTCTACAAAGGACAAAAGAGATCTTCACGAAACGTGCACAATACTCCGACAATCGGGTCGCCGACGCTCCCGGTGGTTCATATCGCAGAATCTCGGCAATCGCCGCCAAATCGGACAGTTGCGGCGATTTTCTGACTTATGAACCCGCTTCCACAGCCCGTTTTCGCCACTCACCCCGACTGCGGGAAGGCCGATGTCACGACGGAGGACTCCCCCGCGGTAGGAGCGCGTCTCGTCCGAGCGCGTCCGGACGCTCGACCGTCACGCTTCCCACCACGCCTTCCTGCTTCTACGAAGGCACGACAACGCAGTGGTGGCGCTCCGGCCGATGACAGCGAATCACGATGTGGCGGCGGACCGAGGACCCACGGCCCCGGCGTCCCGGTATCGGTCCCGGGTCTGGGGAAGTCGCCGGAAACCGGCCGCCTCGTAGGTGGCGACGGCACCGACGTTGGAACTCGGGGTGCAGACGATCGCGCTTGACGAACCCAGCCGCTGAAGCGCGGCCGCCGCGGCGACGGTGATCGCCTTGCCGTAGCCACGGCCGCGATACCCCCGGTGCACCCCCATGGGTTCGAGCAGCCCGGGTCTCCCCGGCCCGGCCGACCACACCGTCACCGCCGCCACCGCGTTGTCCTGCTCGTCGTAGGCGACGAGACATCGCGCCTCGGCGTACGGCGGTCCGGCCGCCATCGCGTGCCAGCGCTCATCGGTGAACGTCGATCCGTCGAACGACGCCCGCTGCACCGCGGCCCGCACGTGCGCCCGATCCGGCCCGACGACCTCGATCCGCGCCCCTGGGACTTCCACCGGCTCCGTGAGGTCTCGTCGCAGCGGCGTCCACGGCGCGTCGGTCCGCCAGCCCTCCTCGGCCAACAGCTTTTGGACCACTGTGTCCATCGGAGCTTCGACGGACACCCTCCCCTCGGGCAGGACACCACGTTCCGGCTCGACGAGGTCCTCGACCAACCGACGCGCCAGCCCCTCGTCCTCCTGAGCGTCCGGCGCGATCGCCAACCGTAACAACGTGGGACCGTCCAACAGTCCGACGGCGAGAATCCGCCCGTTCCGGCTCCAGGTACGGACCGCCGCGGCCGTCGCCTCCGCACCGAACCGCCAGAACCACCCCAGATCCCCCGGGTGCAGTTGCCACGACGCTCCGTCGTCCTGCCACTCCCGCAGCACGCCCACGGCCTCGCCCAGCCCCTCGGTCCCCGGCCTGCCCAGCACGATCGTCATGCCCCGATCACACACCACGGCACCGACCTTCCGCACCCGATTTCCGGTCGACGCAGCGCGCACGGCCACCGAGGACCGGATACAAAAAGAGGCAACGGACTGGAAAGACAAACGCGCGGGCCGATCGGGGGTCCGATCGGCCCGCGGCTGTGTGCTGTGCGGCGACTCAGGCCGTGGCGGGTTCCTTCACCTCTGAGGGAACGGACTCCGGGTCGTACCGGCGCAGTCCGACCAGGACGACCGCACAGATCGCGACCACCCCGGCGGCACCGATGTAGAGCTGGGTGGCCGTGGCCCCCGCGTCCCTGAGCATCCCCGCGATGGTCGGGGACAGGATGGCGCCGATCCGCCCCATACCGAGCGCCCATCCCATGCCGACACTGCGGACCTTGGAGGGATACAGCGGCGGCCCGACGGTGTACACGCCGGCGATGCAGCCGTTGATCAACGCGCCGACGAGGACACCGATCCCGAACCCGAGCCACAGGATCGAGGTGCTCGCGATGAAGACGACCATCATCGTGGCGGAGAGCAGCGAGAACCCGATCAGCGCCACCCGCGGTGTACGCATCCGAGCGACGAATCCGTAGAGCACCGAACCGACGGTGCCGCCGAGCGAGATCGCCATTCCCGCCGTGACCGCAGCACTCTCCGAAAGCCCCTCCTCCACCAACAGGGTCGGAGTCCAGCTGTTGACGAAGTAGAAGCCGAACATGATGGTGATGAAGGTGATCCACAACAGGATCGTGGGCGTGAGGAGCTGCTTCAGCCATCCCGCACCGGCCTTACCGTCCTTCTCCCGGGCGGAGGCCGCCTGGTCGAGGTCGGTCTGGCTGACGGGGTCCAGACCCATCCGCGTCAGGGTCCGGTTGATCCTCTCCAAGGCGCCCCGCGGGCGACGCTGTTCGAGGAAGGCGACCGACTCAGGCAGCAGCAGTGCGATGACGACCAGCGAGAGCAGGGTCCCGAAACCGCCGACGTAGAAGACGATCCGCCAGTCACCGCCCACCGCGACCCTCGCGGCCAGACTCGCTATGGTCGCGCCGATGCCGTACCCGGCGGTGTAGATACCGATGGCGAGCCCGCGGTTCTTCGTGTTCGAGAACTCGCTGGCGATCACGTTGGTGCTGGCCAACATGCCGCCCACACCGATTCCGGTGAGGAGTCGGAAGAAACCCATCACCGTCGCCGACGGGGACACCGCGGCGCCGAACATGCCGACCGTGCTGAGCACGTGGCTGATCAGCAGCAGCGGACGACGTCCGATCAGGTCGGCGAAGGGTGCCAACAGCATCGACCCCATGGCCATGCCGATCAGGCCGACCGAGACCAGCAGCCCGAACTGGGAACCGGTCAGGTCGAACTCCTCGACCAGCGAGGGGCCGGTGAAGGCGACTGCCATGACGTCGAAGCCGTCGAGGCAGTTCATGACCGTGCAGAGCGCGATGATCAGCCATTGGTAGCCGGACATCGGCGCCGCACTGATGCGTTGCGTGATGTTCATGGGGCGTCCCAGAAGTGAGGGATCCGGTACGCCGGATCAGGTGAGGTGGAGGGTGACGGTAGCACGATCACCGGCTTTTTCGGCGACCGCGCGGGAAACGCAGAGACACAGGTTCGTGCAGCGCTGTTTCTGCGCTTCGCTGAGGAATACGTCGCGGTGGTCGATGGTGCCGTCCACCTCGACGACCTTGGCCAGGCAGAGCCCGCACTCACCCTTGCGGCAGTCCGACAGCGCGTCGATCCCGGCCGCGTGCAGGGCGTCCAGGATCGAGGTGTCGGGTGCCACCACGACCTCGCGGTCGTACTGCGGAAGGCGCACCAGGAACTCCTCGGCGTCGAACCGCCCGCTGGAGCCGAAGGTCTCGAACCGCAGGTTGGCCTCCGGCAGCGCGTGTTCGGTCCAACTCGACTTGATCGCGTTCATCAGACCGATCGGGCCGCACATGTAGAGCTCGGTCGTGGCCGCGTTCGGCGCCGCGGCGATGTCGGCGACCAGGTCGGGAACCGACAACGGTGTGCCTTCGTCGTCGACGTGCACGCGGAGCCGGTCGCCGTGTTCGGCGCTGAGCTGGTCGAGGTACGCCATCACCCGGCGACTACGGCCGACGAACACGAGTTCGTAGTCGGCCCCGCGGCGACGCAGGGCCGACGCCATCGCGACCAGCGCGGTGATGCCGATGCCACCGGCGACCAGGACGTAGCGACCGGCACCGACCGCGAGCGGGAAGTTCTGCAGCGGCCCGGTGACGGTGAGCTCGTCGCCGACGGCCAATGCGTGCATCGTCTTCGAACCGCCCCGGGAGTTGGGCGAAAGCTGCACCCCGAGTGTGAGTCGTCGTCCGCCGTCCTCGGACCGGACGACGGAGTAGGAACGGACCTGCGGTTGGCCGTGGATGTCCAGCTCGACGTCGATGTGCGTACCGGGGGCCGCGTGCTCGGGGCGTTCGACCTCCAGCACGATCTGGCGGACGCCGTCCGCTACGTAGTCGGCCGCGACGACTCTCCCGCGCTGCCAAGGGGATTGGGACTGAACCGCCATCAGGCATCACGCCCCACCGTGGGGACCGCCGACGGCCGCCCCTCGGCTTCCAGCATCCGCTCCAGGATCCGACGCACCCACATCCCGCCGATGTCGATGTTGAGGCTGTAGAACTGGTGGTCGGGGTTGGCGTCGATCGCACGCTGCTGGGCTCGCAGCATGTCCTCGTCCTCGGCGAAGACACCGCTCACGCTCTGGCGCAGCCGGGTGGTGATGGTCTGGCTGTCCAAACGGTAGTTGCGCATGAATGCCCAGAAGTAGTGACAGCTGCGGTCGGTCTCCGGAGTGATCGTGTTCATCACGTAACCGTTGACGCCCTGGCTGCGGTCACCCTCGGGCGCGCCGGTGCCGGCCTTGGCGACCCCCACGTCGATGCGGATCGTGCTCGGCGCCTCGAACTTGATGATCTGCCAGCGGTCGACCTTGCCCTCGAAGCCCGGGAACTTGTCGCGCATGTTCCTCAGCCAGAACGGCGGTGCGTCGACGTTGAGCATCCACCGGGTGACGGTGACGGTGTTGCCCTCGTGGACCACGTCGAAGTCGGCCTCGGAAAGCTCCTCCTGGCCGATGCTCGAGGAGTGCACGAACTCCTCGTGGGTGAGGTCCATCAGGTTGTCGAGCACCAGCTGGTAGTTGCAGTCGGCGTGGATGGTCTCGCCGTCACCGGCCCACGCCGGGTCGTCCATCTGGTGCATGTCGGGCACGGTGTTGGGGTCGGCCAGGTTCGGGTCGCCCACCCACACCCAGACGTACCGGTAACGCTCGACGACGGGGTAGGAGGGCACGAGCGCGCTCGGGTTGAGGGTCTCCTGCGCGGGCATGGCGGTGCAGCGACCGGCGGAGTTGAAGCGCAGGCCGTGGTAGGGGCACTGCAGCTCATCGCCGATGATCTTGCCCTTCGACAGGGGTGCGAGCCGGTGCCAGCAGGCGTCCGCGAGCGCGACGGCTCGACCCTCGGTGTTACGCCACAACGCCAGGGGCACTCCGGCGACGGTCCGGGCCAACGGCTTCTTGTCGGTGACCTCGTAGTCCCAGGCCGCGACGTACCAGGCGTTGCGGGGGTAGTTGAAGATCTTCGCAGCAGCGGTGGTCGGTGCGGTTGCCTCCGCCTGCGGAGGGGTAGTCAGAGTCATGAGACAACTCCCTATGGAGAGAGGTATCTGTAGCGGGAGCCACAAAATAACTATGGATATAGTTAGTTGGCAAGAGTGGGTAGCGTGATCACTCCGGAGGGGATGGACCTTGTCGCTGCGATACGCGCTGATCGCGCTGCTCACCGGCCGTCCGATGACCGGGTACGACATCTCGAAAAGTTTCAGCCGCTCGGTCGCGCACGTCTGGCACGCTCCGGACTCGCAGATCTACCCCGAGCTCAACCGGATGGAACGCGACGGACTGCTCGACTCCGTCGAGGTGCCCTGGGGGAAGAGGGGGACCAAAAAGGAGTACCACGTCACCGAGGCGGGACTCGCCGCGTTCCGGGAGTGGATGGAATCCCCGCTGGTGCCGCAGCGACAACGGGACCCCGTCTACCTGAAGGCGGCGTACTTCGACTTCGCCGACCCCGAGGCGGTGCGCGAACAGCTACGACAACAGCAGGCGTACTGGGAAGAGCAGCTGGCGCTGCTCGAGCAGACCCGGGCGACCCTCGTCGACCGCAGCCACCCCACCCTGGCGGCGAGGATCTCCAAGCTGAACGAGCGCGAGGCCGAACTGGCCGTCCGGTACAAGATCTACGCCTACGACGGACTGATCGCCCGTGCTCGCACCGAACTGGAGTGGATCAAGGACGGCTTCGCGCTGATCGACGAGCTGTACGGTCCCTGAAGCAAGACCCCGGTCCGTCCGGGGATCGATCGGGGTTCATGCCGGTGAGGACGGCGTCGGCAAGAGCGCGGACACGGCTCTCGGCCGGTTCTGCGGAACCCATGACCACGTCCGTCGTTCCGTCTCGTCGACTGTCCCGCTCCGAATCGGCTTGCCCACCACATGCTGCGACGCCATAGTGAACGACATGCTGCTTCGCGCCGCTCGGCCATACGAAGCCGCCGCCTTGAGTGAACTCGCACTGCGTTCGAAGGCCCACTGGGGCTATGACGAAGCCTTCCTGGAGAGATGCCGGGCCGAATTGACCCTGCGCTCCGACGACGTGACGGCGCACAGAACGACCGTGGCGGAGATCGACGGTCACCTGGCCGGCTTCTACAGCCTGGCAGGACAGGCACCCGAAGGCGAGCTCACCTACCTCTACGTCGAACCCGACCACATCGGCAGCGGTGTCGGCCGCCGACTGTGGCAGCACGCCGTGGACACCGCCCGAGCTCTGGGATTCGAGCGGTTCACCCTCGACGCCGACCCCTTCGCCGAGGACTTCTACCGGAGGATGGGAGCGGTCCGGATCGGCCTCGTGCCCTCCGGTTCCATCCCCGGCCGACTGCTCCCGCAGCTGGCCTACCGTCTCCTTTGAACGACATCCCTCTTGACGACACCGCCTTGTCGAGGAACGAAACCCGGTCCGCGTCGAGGGGGTGGCGTTGGACGACATTTCGGAAAGCCGTATCGAACAACGGCCGTCGCCGGGCAACCGGAGTTCTCCGTTCCTGCCTGACATGGGCGGATCTCGTGTTTCTGTCGGAGAAGCCGCGTGTCCTCCTACCGGTTCCTCCAATTCCGGTGCACGGAGGCACACGTATCGCTCGAAAACACCGAAAAATCGTGGTCTTGTTTCATATCGAAATGAACTGACCGTGATATCAGGAGAACGGATGGGGCCTTTAGAAGTCACGTGAGGTCTCGGCACCGACACCGCCGACACGGCGCAGATGGACCCGCCGGAACAGGCGGATGACGGGCCGCGCGGTGAGTTGGATACTCCCGAGCAGGAAGAACCACGTGCCGATGGTGGCGGTGGACTCCCAGAAGAACAGCACACTGCCCACCACGAACCACAACGCGATGAGCAGGTCGTTACCGATACTGATGATCTCGTAACGTCGGCGCAGGATCAGTTCCTCGTGCCCGAACGTCACCGTCAGCGTGCCGCGCCCATCGTCGGATTCGTGGATGTTCGGCATGTCCCCACGGTGCCAGCGGTGACTCATCGTCGCAGCGCTGTACGGGTGAACAACCCGGCAGGAGTGTGCCCCTTCAGGTCATCGCACCGGCATCAGCCCCCGAAAGGGCGAGCCCAGCCGGGTGGCAACGGTGGCAACACCTCCGTACGCAGAGCGCACGAGGCCTTCCCGGCCACGACGCGGCCGAACGCCCGAGCTTGCGCATGTCGGCCTCTCCCCCTGCGTTTTCCGCATAGTGCCCGGCCATCGGCCCTCATTACCTTCCCGATCACACGAGATCGCCGCGGCGGAACCGACCGATCGACACCCACCGAGGAGAAGACATGACCACGACGACGTACGCGGACATCCCCTACGAGGAACTCCTCGAAGCCCGTCGGGCCAGTGGCGTCCCCATGTACAACGACAACAAGATGAAGCTGGGGATCTTCGGCTCCAACTGCAGCCACGGACTGATGGCGACCCACGCCGAGAGTTCGTACGAACTGACCTGGGAGCACACGCAGAAGATCGCGCAGCTCGCCGACAAACTCGGTTTCGAGGCGATGCTCCCGGTGGCCCGGTACCGGGGCATGGGAGGCGAGACGAACTTCAACGGTACGAACTTCGAGACCCACACCTGGGCCGCCGGACTCGCGCAGGCGACCGAGAACATCATGGTGTTCTCGACGATCCACGTTCCGACCAAACACCCCATCGTCGCGGCGAAGGAGTCGGTGACGGTCGACCACATCTCCAACGGCCGCCACGGCTTGAACATGACGATGGGCTGGTACAAGGCCGAGATGGAGATGTTCGGTGGCACGCAACGCGAACACGACGCGCGCTACCGCTACGGCAGTGAGTGGATCACCATCGCCAAGCGCATGTGGACAGAAGGCGAAGGGGTCGACTTCAAGGGCGAGTTCTTCGAGATCAAGGACGCCTTCTCCGACCCCAAGCCGATTCAGAAGCCCTACCCGGTGCTGGTCAACGCCGGGAACTCGCCGGCGGGCCTGGAGTTCTGCGCCCGCGAGTGCGACTTCAACTTCATCGCCTTCGCCACCCCCGAGGAGGCCAAGGACACCGCGGCCCGCGTGCGCTCCATCGCCCACGGGTTCGGTCGTGACCTCGGCATCCTCAGTTACGGCAACATCATCTGCCGCGACACGGAGAAGGAGACCAAGGCGCTGCTGAACCACATCCTGGACAAGGGCGACTGGGAAGTGGCGAAGATGGTCTCGAAGGGTCTGGGGACCGAGAGCGGCTCCTTCGACAAGGTCAAGGCGTTGCAGGAGCGGTTCATCCTCGGATACGGCGGTTACCCGCTGATCGGCACCCCCGAGCAGATCGTCGACCAGATGATCGAGCTCAACAAGGCCGGTGTGAACGGCATGATGGTGGGCTTCCTCGACTACGTCGAGGAGCTGCAGTACTTCGGGGAGCGGATCCTGCCGTTGATGAAGGAAGCGGGACTGCGTCAGTGACGCCCGACGCGGGACCAGCGATGGTTCGGCGAACGAGCACGTTGAGCAGCAACCGGCCGCAGGACTACAAGGCGGTTCTCGGCCGGTTCTGCACCGGCGTCACCGTCGTGACGGCGCTCGACGGGGACACCCCCGTGGGGTTCACCTGCCAGTCGTTCTCCGCGCTGTCCCTACAGCCGCCACTGATCCTGATATGTCCCAGCAAGGGGTCGACCACGTGGCCGAGGATCAGCCGGGCCGGTGCCTTCGCGGTGAACATCCTGGCCGCCGGACAGGAGGGACTCGGCCGCGGCTTCGCGAGGTCGGGCGCGGACAAGTTCGCAGGCGTCGAATGGCGACCGTCCCCGGCGGGTCTGCCGCTGCTTCCGGACACGCTCGCCTGGCTCGAGTGCTCGATAGCCGACGAAAGGGACGCCGGGGACCACACCGTGGTCATCGCGACGGTCGACGAACTGGGACACGGTCCGGCGGACGAACCCCTGCTGTTCTACCGAGGTGGATTCCGGACCCTGAACACGAAGGAAGCGACGATCTGATGAAACTCGCCACGATCTACGGCAGCCCGACGCCACCGGGCAAGCTCGCCAGGGCGCTCGGGCTGATCGAGGACGACGTACGAACCCGGTATCCCACCTGGAGCGTGGACCGGGTCGCCCCCACGAACTCCGTCAAACCGGTGGTGGCGACCTGGGACGAGGATGCCGTGGAGCGGATCGGCGACGCCGATGCCGTGGTGATCTCCTCCCCGGTGTTCCGCGGCTCCATCACCGGAACCTTGAAACTCCTGATCGACATGTTGCCGAACGAGGCGTTGCGCTCGAAACCGGTGGGCATCCTCACCGTGGCGGCCGCCCCGCACCACTTCCTGTCCGCGGAACGGCATCTGCGTGACGTGCTCGCCTGGTTCGGCGCCCTCGCCGCGCCCAACGCCGCTTTCTTCGTCGACAAGACCTTCGGGGCAGAACACGTCGCCGACGACGTCGTCGAGGAACTACGTGAGTTCGCCGACCAGGTCGTGGTTCTGGCCGAGCAGCTGAAAGGCCGCGGATTCGGGCCCGATCCACTGACAGTCCGTTACAGCAAGAAATCCCAGGGTTGAGAGGGCGGGAAGAACTGTGACCGGTGACTTTGCGGCGACGCCGCGCGATCCACTGCGGACGGACACCGCCCGCCACTACATCGGCGGGAACTGGGTGGAATCGGCCACGACCGGGGTGTCGTATTCCCCGGCCGACGGTACGGAGCTTGGCACCTACTACGAGGTCGAGAAGGACCAGGTCGCCGAAGCCATCCAGGTGGCCAAGCGGACCTTCGCCACGCACGAATGGCGGACGAACCGCCAGCTGCGGGCTCAGGTACTCAACGAGATGGCCGACCGTATCGAGGCGGCCGCCGACGAACTGGCACTGCTGCTCGCTCGGGAGAACGGCAAGACCCTCGCCCAGGCCCAGTTCGAGTTGAGCCTGACCCCGTCGAAGCTGCGTTACTACGCGGCCGAAGCCTTGACCGACTCCGGCCGTGGCGCACGGGTCCGGCCGGGCGTGTACTCGCTGCTGCTCACCGAACCGGTGGGTGTCGCGGGGGTCATCGTGCCGTGGAACTCCCCGGTGGTGCTGGCGGTGCGCTCGTTCGCACCCGCGCTCGCGGCGGGATGCACGGTCGTGATGAAGATGCCGGCACAGACGGCGTTGGTGAACACGCGGTTGGCCGAACTGCTGGCCGACTGCCCCTCGCTGCCCGCCGGGGTGCTGAACGTGTTCACCGAGTCCGGAAGCGTGGGCGCTGAACTTCTGGTCAGCTCACCGGACGTCGCCGCGATCAGCTACACCGGCAGCACCGCCGTCGGCAGGAAGATCATGTCGAATGCCGGAGCGACCCTGAAACGGCTTTCGCTCGAACTCGGCGGGAAGACCCCGATGATCGTCTTCGCCGACGCCGACCTGGACGCGGCCGTGCCCACGCTCGTCGCCGGGATCACCACCTTCGCGGGCCAATTCTGCATGGCCGGCAGCCGGATACTGGTCGAGTCCTCGGTGGCCGACGAGGTGAGGTCTCGGCTCGTCACCGCCCTGAACCAGGTGAAGCTCGGCCCCGGCGACGCCGAGGATTCGCAGATGGGCCCGCTCATCGACCTCGCGGCCCGGGACCGACTGGAAGCGCTGATCGAGGACTCGCTCGGCGACGCCGAGGTCATCCTGCGCGGTGGGCGCCCCGAGGAGGAAGAGCTCGCCCACGGTGCGTATTTCCGGCCCGCACTGCTGGGCGTGCGCGACACGGACTCACCGCTCGTGCAGCGGGAGTTGTTCGGCCCCGTCGCGACGTTCGAGGTCTTCCAGACCGAGGACGAGGCCGTCGAGAAGGCCAACGCCACCGAATATGGTTTGGCCGCATCGGTGTGGACCGCCGACGGTGCCCGAGGGCTCCGGATGGCCGATGCGCTCGACGCTGGAACGGTGTGGACCAACGGTTGGGCCGTCGTACTCGACCAGTTCGAGGAGGGCGGGTTCAAGCAAAGCGGGCTGGGTCGACTCAACGGGCACCGCGCGGTGGAGGAGTTCCAGGAGTACAAGCACATCGTCCAGCTCACGTGAGTCGAACAGGTGGACTCGACACGAACCCCGGTGTCGCCGAGACGGCGGTACCGGGGTTCACCTTTCTCGTGCGCGGTTCAGCCTCCCTTGGCCCGACGTAACGTCTCGGACGGCGTTTCGCCGTACACGGACCGGTACAGCGACGAGAACCGGCCGAGGTTGTAGAAACCCCATGAGGTGGCGACATCGGTCACCGTCACGTCGGCCGAACGTGGATGGAGCAGTTCGGCGCGAGCAGCGCGCAAGCGGACGTCGCGCAGATACTGCAACGGTGTGCAGCCGAGGTTCCGCAGGAACTGGAGCTGCAACGTGCGAGCGCTGACTCCTGCCGCCGCCGTCAGGTCGGTGAGGGTCGGCAGTTCGTGAGCGTGCTCGTGGATGTAGTCGAGCGCCCGTTTCAACGCCGCGGGCCGCGACGTCGTGTGCTCCTGCCGCAGCAGATTCTGATGTGGACCACTGGCGGCCATGAGGAGATTCGTCATGATCATGGCCTCGACATGGCGGCGGGTCCCGCCATGCTGGGCGAGCACCCCGTCCTCGTCCCACTCCCTGCGGACGAAGTCGAGGCAACGGAGCAGTCCCCTGCCCGCACGCGAGGTCAGGTCGATGATGAGTCCGAAGTCGACCGGCCCGGTGACCTGTGTCCGGGTGAGGTCCGACAGGTGTGTCTCCAGTGCCGTACGAGGGATCTTGATCCCGAACTGTGCGGCGTCATGCGCCCATTCGATGGTCTGGGTGCGATGTGGGAGGAGTACGGCCGCACCGCGCATACCCTCCGTCTCCCCACGTTCGCCGTCCGTGCGCGCGATTCGGCTACTGCCCGCGAGGGTGACGTTGACGTGATACCACTGTCCACTCGGCGGCAGGGAGATCCGCGTTTCGGTGCCGTAGGTGAGATAACCGAGCGTCACCTCACCGATCTGCACGGCGTTGAGGCGGGCGTCGAGACGTTTCGCCGCAAGGGGTTCGAGCGTGTGTGGTTCGAAGACTTCGGCGACGACATCCTGGGCCACACTGACGTCGTCGGTGTGTAGCCGGCCGTGTTGTCGAAGCGGCTCGTCTGCGGCGGATAAGGACAGCAACGAGACCTCCACGCAAGACGACATTGTCCGACGCTGGAAATTGTGTGTATTCGAGTTGCCGCCGGCGGGCCACGACACATACCGGCGTCCGCAACGATTCGGAAGCGGTCAGCTCAGCGTTCGACAGGTGCCCTTTACAAGTTCCGCAACGCTGTTCTCCCAACTCGATCAGCGAATGACGATCGGTTGATTCCCATTACTTTCTCGGTTTGTCACGGATCGTGCCGCAAAAGGCACGATGCCGGATGCGATGTGTTGTCCCTCGATGTAATCGTTCGGTATCGAACCAGTCACTCCACACGCACATGGATTCCCGGTGCGGTGAAAGCAGATCCTTGACTTTCACTCGGGCGATGTCAAGGACTCCCGCCGACCGGGGGGCATCGCCTCCGCCCCTCGATCGGCTCGGCGGGCGGGCGAGGCGTCGGCGTCCCCGCCTCGGTGACACGGTTCGACGACCGACAGCCGATCGCCTTCGAACGCGCCTCCCGCGGCCTTCGGGCACGGACCGGATCGAGAGGACCGTCGGCCGCCCTACTCGGGACGTCCCCGACGGTGGAACGTGGTCGGACGACGCCGAACAGTGAACGATGCGACACCCAGCTCGCAACTCACGTCCCTCACGCTCGGTCGACCGCGCCCGACACCCAGGTGAGCGCGGTTCACAGCTCTCACAAGACCAGCAGACTTCTGCTACGCAGAAAAACTATAGAACAGCTTTGCGCAATACGGAATGCTTCCTATCCTGTCTCCCGAAGGCACGAGCTGGACCGCCACCGCGTCACGAGGGAGGCAACGCGCACACAGGGAGGCAGTCGGTGACCGTTGTCGAACGCACGGTTGGTCAGCCGCAGCGCGGAAGGGGATGACGCCGAACGGGAGCTTGAAGTCCACGCGGGTCGGCGGCGCTGGACGAGCACACGGGAACGGCCGACGTCTCGACGAGGTGTCCGCCCACATCGGTCAACGGGTTACGCTCGGAACGAAGCCTTCCATCCGATGTGTCCTGTCGTGCTGCCCGGACCTTCCCTTTCCCACAGGTCTCGGGCCGGGCCCGGTCTTCGGGTCCGTTCGGTGACGTACATGCCGTGACAGGACGTGCAGTGGAAGTCGACTCGGCCCTTTCGAGAACGGGCTCATGCGTTGGCATCGCCCCGCACCGGGTCGAGACCACCTGACGTCGACCACCGGCCTCGCCCGTCCTCGCCTTCGGCACCCACTTCTCACCCACGGCGATGCCGTGTGGTCTTGATCCACGACGGCTTGATGCTCATTCCACCGGATGACCAGACCAGCCGCTGCCCACCGGGTGGACGCACATCGAGCCGGCACGAAGTTCCAGGTCAGCGTCGGGCCAGGACGCAGAACTCATTGCCCTCCGGGTCGGCGAGGACGACCCAACCGACATCGTCGCCCTGGCCGACGTCGACGTGTCGGGCCCCCAGGTCGAGCAGGCGACGGACCTCCTCGTCCCGACTCCTGTCGGTGGGACGGAGGTCGAGGTGGAGCCTGTTTTTGACGGTCTTGCCCTCGGGTACGCGCAGGAACGTCGACATCGGTGGCACCGGGCCGGGACGTTCCTCACCTTCGTGGACCCCGGGAGGACCGATGGTGACGGCATCGTCGTCCTCGTACCGGATCTCGTAGCCCAGGACATCGCACCAGAACCGGGCGAGACCGCGGGGATCGGCACAGTCGATCACGAGCTCGGTGAATTCGCTGGCCATGTCGGGATCTCCCCTCAGCAACGAGTCGGTCGAACACCACATACCACGCGATGTGCGACGGCAGAGTGGTTCTCACCGATGGTTCGCTGCCAAGACTCGCATGTCGACACAGCGACGAGCGAGTCGACACACCATCGGCACTGGAACCGGAGAGAAGATGACGGCCTTCCTGGTCGAACCCACCGACGGTGCGCGAAGCCGGTTTTCGACACACTCTCCGCCGGGAAAGCGTGAATCCACCACGACGGAATCCCACCGAAGCCCCACCCACCCGTGAAAGATTTCGACAATTCCGCCGACAATACCCTACGGGACCATTCCACGGAACCCTGGCCCCGGAAATTTCGATGAATTGTGAGCTATCCATGAATGACTTGCCAAGGTGATATTCATCCACCTAGGGTTTTCGGCTCAGCCGAAAACGAAGGAGAATTCCGATATCGGAATACCCATGGACCCCAGACACACGCCCCGCCACCCGTGACGACCGTCGAATGGAGTTCCGACCCAACCATAGGGTCGACCCAGGAGCCACCATGGAGCGGAAGCAGCTGGAATACTTCCTCGCCATCGCGGCACACGGCAGCTTCACCAGCGCCGCCGGTTCCCTACACGTCTCCCAGCCGTCCCTGTCCTACGCCATCCGGGGCCTGGAGAAGGAGATAGGCGCTCCCCTGTTCCGACGCCTCGGCCGCGGCGTCGCGCTCACCCCCGCCGGAGAAGCCCTCCTCCCCTCGGCCCGCCGGGTCATCCAGGCCTTCGCCCGATTCCACACGGAGGCGCAACGGATAACCCAGGTGGTGTCCGGCCGGCTCGACATCATGACGGTGACCACCCTCGCCGTCGACCCCTTGGCACCGCTGGTGGGGGCGTTCCGCGAGCGCCATCCCGGCGTCGAACTGAGCATCGTCGACCCCGAGAACGCCGCCGCGGTCGTCTCCGCCGTCCGCAACGGGGAATGCGAGCTGGGCCTGACCGAGCACGGCATCGCCGCGGAGGGAATGGTGGTGCTCGATCTTCCGGAGCAGGAACTGTACGCCGTTCTGCCACCGAGAACCGAGCTGAAACCACCCGGCCCGATCACCGCCCGACAACTCGCCGCCCTCGACATCGTCACCACGCCACCGGGAACGACGACCCGCAGCGCGGTGGACAACGTCCTCGCCAGCGCGGGGGCGACCACCCGGGTCGCGGTCGAGGTGACCCACCGAGCCGCCATCGTGCCGCTGGTCCTCGCCGGCGCGGGCGCCACCCTGTTACCGAGCCGCCTCGCCCGCGATGCCGCCAGCCGGGGAGCGGTCATCGCACCGTTGAACCCACCGGCGACCCGGCACGGCGTCCTGGTTTTCCTGCCCACCCAGCTCTCCCCCGCGGCACAAGCGTTCGTCGAGCTCGTCAAAGAATGGGAATCCCCAGCACGAATGCCGCGGGACCACAACTTATAGAAGGAATCTATATCTTTTCTAAGAAATCCGTCTAGGTTGATACGGCGAACGCGTTGATAAACGAGAGAGTGGGTGTCAAGATAATCCGCGGTGCGCGCCCGAAGAAGATAGGGAAATAGCGTCTCAGATCCACAGGAAAAGGTGATATCGAATCACTGACGACGGGCGCTGAACCGCCGGCATCGAATCCTGAGGAAAACTCGAAGAGTCCACCTTCCCGACACGAAAGATCCTCCGAATCCCACGACGAGTCGTTCTCGGCGTCTCCCACGGACCGGGAACGGAGAGGTTCTCCATGCGTTTTCGCCCCCGAGTTCTTGTCACCACCTTGCTGACAGTGGTGCTGGCCGCGCTTCCCGCCGCCTGCGCCCTCCCCCAAGGTTTCCAGGACAACGACTCCACCGAGGATGAGGTGCGGCTCGTACAGCAGCCGTGGGAGGACCTGATCGTCGAGAACGAGATCGTGTCACAGGTGCTGAGCAGGCTCGGCTACCGCGCACGCGTCCACGAACTGTCCGTACCACTGGGCGCGCAGGCCCTCGCGAACGGTCAGGCCGACGCCTATCTCGGCAACTGGTGGCCGAGTCAGCGACCCGTCTACCAACAATATCTGCGCCAGGGGCGGATCGAGGTCGCCAGCACCATGGTGACCGGTGCGCAGTACGCCCCGGTCGTACCGGACTACGTGGTCCGAGAGCACGGCGTACGTTCGTTGGCCGACCTCGCCGAGAAGGCCCACCTGTTCGACCACGAAATACTCGGCATCGAGCCGGGGACCCCCGGTAACCAATACATCCTCGACGCGATCCGCGACGACAGCTACGGACTCGGCGACTGGAGCCTGGTCCAGTCGAGTACGGCCGCGATGCTCAGCGAGGTCGAACGACGCACCAGCGAACGCAAACCCGTCGTGTTCCTCGGCTGGAGCCCGCACTGGATGAACGTGGAGTGGAACCTCCACTACCTGGACGACCCGCAGGGCATCTGGCCGGGTTCGGGGGAGATCCGAGTGGTCTTCAACGAGGACTTCGCCGAGAAGAACCCGGACATAGCGAAGTTCCTCTCACAGATCCGGATCGACCGCGACACCGCATCGGATTGGATCCACCGATTGAGCAAGGAGAAGGTTCCGGCCAAACAGATCGCCCACGAATGGATCCGCGCGCATCCCGACGAGGTGCGGACGTGGCTGCGCGGGGTGCGGACCGCGGACGGCGAACCCGCATCCGCGGCCATCCCCTGAAGCACCCACCCACGAGGGCGACGCCACGCCCTTCATGAACGGACAGGCGAAGCCGAGGCAGCGTCCTTCCCAGACGACGCCCTTCCCAGACGACGAACACGACGAACGACGCGGAACACGTCGGCGTCCGCCCTGGACAGTCTGTCTCGCTTCCGGAGGAGGACCATGTTCCAAGCACGCAACGTGACGAAGGTGTTCGGCCTCCCGGCCGGACGAGCGCGCGAGATCTTGGACGAGGCCGAGGATCGCTCCCGCGCGATCACAGCGGCCGGCGGCGTCCTGGCGGTGGACGACGTGTCGTTCGATGTGGCCCAAGGTGAGCTCTTCGTCATCATGGGGTTGTCGGGATCCGGGAAGTCGACGCTGATCCGCATGGTCAACCGACTGGTGGAGCCGACCGCGGGACAGATCTACTACGACGGAACCGACATCGCCGCCATGGGCGAGGCGCAACTGCGCGAACTGCGCAACAAGCGGCTGAGCATGGTGTTCCAACACTTCGCCCTGTTCCCGCACCGCACCATCCGAGACAACGCCGCGTACGGGCTCAAGACGCGGGGAGTCCCCAGGCACGAACGACTCGAACGAGCCGACCAGGCACTGCACCAGGTGGGACTCGGACAGTGGGGCGACGCCTATCCCGAGGAACTCAGCGGCGGGATGCAACAGCGCGTCGGACTGGCGCGCGCGCTGGCCACCGACCCCGAAGTGCTGATCATGGACGAGCCGTTCAGCGCCCTCGACCCGCTCAACCGGCGCGCGATGCAGGAACAACTGTTGGAACTGCAGTCCACGTTCCGTAAGACGATCCTGTTCGTCACGCACGACCTCAACGAGGCCATGCGCCTCGGTGACCGGATCATGGTGCTGCGGGGCGGCACGGTGGTCCAGCTCGGCACGGGACCGCAGATCATCGCCCAGCCCGCCGACGAGTACGTGCACGACTTCGTCTCCGACGTCGACCGCTCCCGCGCCCTGACCGCGGGCTCGATCATGACCGAACCGTGGCTGACGGCGACGGTGGACGACGACGCCGCCTCCGTGCTGGAGAAGCTCGACAGAACCCCCGCCAAGGGGCTGTACATCCTCGACCAGGACCACCGGGTGGTGGGGGTCGCCAGCGGGGAGGCCCTGTCCCGCGCGGCGGCGGACGGTGAACGCGACCTGCGGCGCTGCCTCGACACCGACTACGCCTGGGTCGCCGAGGGGACGTCACTGGCCCGGTGTTGCCACCTCACCGGAGGTGACGTCGTCCCGCTGGCGGTGCTCGACGCGGACAAGCACCTGCTCGGGGTCGTCCCCAAAACGGAGATGCTCCGCGCCATCGCGACTCAGGAAGAGGGTGACTGACGTGCCCACCATCCCCGTCGGTTCGGCGGTCGACACCGCCATCCAATGGCTCACCACCCACGCCGGAGGACTGTTCGACGCGATCTCCGCGGTGCTGTTCTTCCTGGTGAACCTGATCTACGGCGTGCTGGCCGCCCCACCGTCCCTCGTCCTCGTCGTCATCTTCGGCGCGCTCGCGGCGTTGTGCGTCCGCAGCGTGGGGATGACGGTCTTCGCCGTCCTCGCGTTCCTCCTCATCGACAGCATGCAACTGTGGCACCAGATGCTGCAGACGCTGTCGGTCGTCGTGCTCGCGGCGTTGATCGCCATCGTCGTCGGGGTGCCCGTCGGCGTCCTCGCCGCCAAGAGTCCGAAGACGGGTCTCGTCGTACGACCGGTCCTCGACTTCATGCAGACGCTGCCCGTCTTCGTCTACCTGGTCCCGGCGGTGTTCTTCTTCGGTATCGGCGTGGTCCCCGGGATCGTGTCGACGACGGTGTTCGCGGTACCACCGGCGGTACGACTGACCGAGCTGGGCATCCGGCAGGTCGACCGGGAGACGGTCGAGGCCGCGCGGGCCTTCGGGGCACGGCCGAGGCAGGTACTCCGGGAGGTCGAACTCCCGCTGGCGGTCCCGTCCATCATGGCGGGCGTCAACCAGGTGATCATGCTCGCGCTGTCGATGGTCGTGGTCGCCGGTCTCGTGGGCGCCGAGGGACTCGGCGGCGTCGTCGTCGAGGGCGTGACTCAGCTGAACATCGGCGCGGCCTTCGAAGGCGGCATCGCCGTGGTCATCCTGGCCGTCTATCTCGACCGCATCACCAGTGCCGCCGGTCGAGGCCGAAAGCGGAGGAAACGCACCGCCCGCACCGTCCCGACCCGTCGCTTCGGTGGTCGACGGGAGCTTTCCCCGGAATCGTCCGACAACCTCGTCGCAACGCACTGAAGGTGCGGAGAGGAGCACACATGCGCAATCCAGCCCTGGATCGGACCCGGCTGCCGCTGCCGGAGAGCTTCCCTCCTCCCGCCACGTCGCTGGACGTGCGCGACCAGGATCCGGCGTACGAACCGATGCGTCCGATACAGGCACCAAAGGACGCGCCGAACGTGGTGATCGTGCTGATCGACGACATGGGGTTCGGTGCCCCGAGCGCGTTCGGCGGTCCCTGCCGGATGCCCACCGCGGACCGGCTCGCCGACGCGGGCCTGCGCTACAGCCGGTTCCACGTCACCGCGATCTGCTCACCGACCCGCCAGTCGCTGTTGACCGGCCGCAACCATCACTCGGTCGGCATGGGCGTGACCACCGAGATGGCCAGTGCCGCACCCGGCTACAACGGGATCCGTCCGCGCAGCGCGGCCACGCTGGCCCAGGTGCTGCGCGGGAACGGGTACAACACGGCCGCGTTCGGCAAATGGCACCAGACTCCCGCCCGGGACGTCAGCGCGGCCGGTCCGTTCGACCGCTGGCCCACGGGCGAGGGGTTCGAGAAGTTCTACGGATTCCTGTGCGCGGAGATGAACCACTGGTACCCGGTGCTGTTCGACGGGACCAAGCCCATCGAACCGTCCCGGAAACCCGAGGACGGCTACCACCTGTCCGAGGACCTGGTGGACCAGGCGATCGACTGGGTACGGGACCAGCGCACCCTCAAACCGGACCACCCGTTCTTCGTGTACCTGTCCTTCGGGGCGACGCACGCGCCCTACCACGTCCCCCGTGAGTACCGGGACAGGTACAAGGGCAAGTTCGACCACGGCTGGGACGTCCAGCGCGAGATCACGCTACGACGCCAGAAGGAACTGGGGGTCGTGCCAAAGGACGCGGAACTGGCACCGTGGGCCGAGGGCGTTCCGCACTGGGACGAGCTCTCCGAGCCCGAGCGCAAGGCCGCCGCCGCCCTCATGGAACTGTACGCGGGCTTCGCCGAACACACCGACGACCAGGTCGGTCGCTTCGTCGACGCGCTCGAGGAACTGGGCGAGTTGGACAACACCCTCTTCATCTACATCCTCGGCGACAACGGCGCCTCCGCCGAGGGCGGCCTCGGTGGCACGTTGAACGAACACCGCTACGCCAGCGGCATCCCGGACTCCGCCGAGTACATCAACGAACACCTCGACGCCTTGGGGGACGCCACCACGCACGCGCACTACCCGGTGGGCTGGGCGTTGGCGATGAACACCCCGTACCAGTGGACCAAGCAGGTGGCCTCGCACTTCGGTGGCACCCGGGACGGGATGGTGGTGCACTGGCCACGCGGGATACGACAGAAGGGCGGCATCCGACACCAGTTCCACCACGTGATCGACGTGATGCCGACCGTGCTGGAGGCCGCGGGTATCCCGCATCCGACCGAGGTGGACGGTGTGGCGCAGAAACCCATCGAGGGCACCAGCATGCTCTACACCTTCAACGGCCCCGACGAACCGGACCGCCACCGGGTGCAGTACTTCGAGATGGTCGGCAACCGGGGCATCTACCACGACGGTTGGATGGCGGTGACCCGGCACGGCACGCCGTGGGAGATGGTGCAGGACGGTCAGCCCCGCCGTTTCGACGAGGACGTGTGGGAGTTGTACGACACCAACACGGACTGGACCCAAGCCCACGACCTCGCGGACACCTACCCCGACAAACTGGCCGAATTGCAGCAGCTGTTCCTCATCGAGGCCGCGAAGTACAACGTGTTCCCGATGGACGACCGGATGACCGAACGGGAGAACCCTCGGGAGGCCGGTCGGCTGGACCTCATGGGGGAACGAAGGTCGATCACCTTCCATGCGAACGCGAAGCGGCTGACCGAGGAGACCGCGCCCAACGTCAAGAACCGCTCACACACCATCACCGCGGAAGTCGAGATCCCCGACGGCGGCGCGGAAGGGGTCCTCGTCGCCCAGGGCGGTCGATTCGGCGGCTGGTCGGTGTATTTCCACGAGGGCAGGTTCTGCTACGCCTACAACTACTTCGGACTTAAGGTGCACACCGCGCGCAGCCACGAACCCCTGCCCGCCGGAAGACACGAGGTGCGGATGGAGTTCGCCTACGCCGGTGGCGGGGTCGGCAAGGGCGGCACCGTCACGCTGCGGGTGAACGGCTCCGAGGTCGGAGGGATCATGGTCCCGGCGACCATCCCGTACTACTTCGCCTTCGACGAGACCTTCGACATCGGCGTGGACCGGGCCTCCCCGGTCACCGACGACTACCCGGTCGTCGACAACCGGTTCACCGGCCGGTTGCACTGGCTTCGTGTCGATCTGGGCGACGACCTGTACGACGACGCCAGTGCCGAACGCGAACGCGCACGTTTCCGGGCCGTGCATGACTGAGGTGAGGCGAAACTGCTGCGCGCCGTCGGCCGGACGGCCCAACAGCGCCCCGTCCACATCCGGCGCCGACGGAAGCACCGAGGGGATGGTGCTGCTGCCCGGCGGCGAGTTCTCGATGGGCAGTGAGGACCCGCTGGCCTACCCGGAGGACGGCGAGGGCCCTGTGCGGACGGTGCGGCTGGACCCGTTCTGGATCAGTCGCACCGCCGTGTCCAACCGGGACTTCGCCGAGTTCGTCGACGCCACCGGTTACCGCACGGAGGCCGAACGGTGGGGCTGGTCGTTCGTCTTCGCCGGGTTGCTCCCGGACGACTTCCCGCCCACGCGCGGTGTCGCGACGGCACCGTGGTGGCGTCAGGTCGAGGGTGCCGATTGGCGGCACCCCGAAGGACCTCACTCCACTGTGGATGGTCGAGAGGATCATCCGGTGGTCCACGTGTCGTGGTCCGACGCGCAGGAGTATTGCGCCTGGGCCGGACTGCGGCTTCCGACCGAGGCCGAATGGGAATACGCCGCACGGGGCGGATTGAGCGGGAACCCGTTCCCGTGGGGCGCCGAGCTGGAACCGGGCGGGGAACACCGGATGAACGTCTGGCAGGGGGTCTTTCCCCGGCACAACAGCCGCGCCGACGGTTGGTACGGCACCTGTCCGGTCACCGAGTTCCCACCCAACGGGTTCGGCCTGCACAACATGACCGGCAACGTGTGGGAATGGTGCGCCGACTGGTTCCACCCCACGTTCCACACCCTGGACCGGCGGACGAATCCCCGGGGACCGGAACAGGGCACGCACCGCAGTGCCCGTGGCGGTTCCTATCTCTGCCACGAGTCCTACTGCCGTCGCTACCGGGTTTCCGCCCGGCAGGGTCTCACGCCGGACACCACCACCGGCAACGTCGGGTTCCGATGCGTCCGCGACGCAGCACCGTGAGTGTGGACTCCGCGCGGTCGTACGCGGTCGAGGTGTCGTTCCGCCCGGTTCCGGGCGGAACGACGGGGCTCAGGAGGTCAGGGCCACCGCGACCACACCGACGCCGAGGCAGACGCACAGCGCCGTGCTCAACGCCGCCGCCCCGGGGATACGCAGCAGGATGCCGCTCACCGGGCGGCCGCGTGTGCTGTGGTAACGCCGGTGCGCGGCCCAGGCCAGGACCACGGCGACGGCCAAGGTGACGATCCCGAACAGGACGGAGAAGACCGTGGCGTTCCGGCACAGCAACGCCCCGTTGACCCCGATCGCGAGTGCGGTGCGTTGCCAGGCCAGGAAGGTCCTCTCCGGTTGCAGACCCGGGTCGGCCACCCGCTCCGGCGTCATGACAGCGCCACCAACAGCACCGCCACCAGCGACGCGCAGGCGACGACGACCGCCGACGTCGCCATCACCCGCGACCTCGGCAACGGTGCCCCCTTCCGCATCGCCCGCTGGTTCGCCGCCCACCGTCGGTAGGCGGCCACCGACAGCACACAACCGAGCGTGCCGAGCACGACCGCGCAGATCTGCCGAACCGGCATACTCGCGACGTCGGGCAACAACTGGACCACCGCGAGTGCACCGGCATCGAGCGCGAGGGCCGTCCGTAGATAGGCGAGGAACGTACGCTCATTGGCCAACGAGAACCGATAATCGGGTTCCTCGTCACGCTCGACGGCGGAGACTTCCACACGTTCCATGTTCATTCCCGACCCGTGAAAAAAGCCGATTCCACACTCGTCCGCCCACAACCTTCAACGTATTGCGTTCATCACATTTTTCCATATGGAAAGACAGCGGACGCCGATCACGTGGGCAACGCCTTCTCGAAGCCCATCCGAACAGCACGAACGCCTCACGTAATCAAAACCATGAAAATGATGTTAACCTCGGTTATATCGAAGAGTCAATCTGCACCCCGCCGCTTTCCATGAAGAGCAATCCCCCGGAACACGTCCCGGAATACGACCCCCGAGAATATCCCGGATCCCAATTCGTGAAAAAGAGCTCGTGACGACGCGCCCCGACCGGGGCCGGACAGGCGACCGGACCCCACGCACCCCCCTCGAGCCCCGGCAACACCGCCGATATGGATGGCGGTCGTGAACAACGAACGGGGCGATTCCACGCAGGTTCTCGGGTCGCGATTCCGCCCGCGCCGCCGTACGAGCACGGGGCTTCACGGCTCGGAGCAGGACTTCTCAGACAACCCACCCGCCGCCGGGGCACCTCGCACCACCACACCGACCGACGGCCCGGTTATGCGTGATGCACAGAAGGCCACGGGAAATTCGTCCCTCGCGGACATAGGAAGCCCCCCACCCGGCACGTAATGTCGAAACCACCGTTGATGTGACCGCCGACACAGCGATGTGAGGTGGGGTGGCGTGGAACTGCGCTATTTACCGTGGAATCGGACAAGCCCTCTGCGCCGACGTTGGGAACACGTCGGTCTCCGCGACGACCGTGTCGAACTCACCTACCAGCAATTCGACGCCCGGGTCGAGGCGTTCTCCGAACAACTCGGCGAACACGGATTCGGTCGAGGCCAGGTACTGGCGGTCCTGTTGCCGAACCGGGTCGAACTGCTCATCGCCGTGTTCGCCGCCTGGCGACTGGGCGGGGCGGTCACCCCGGTCAATCCCGCTTTCACCGAGGACGAGGCGGCATATCAGATCAACGACGCCGAAGCGGCGCTCGTCGTCAACCTCGGTCCGGACGCCCCCACCGGAGGCAGGCCGGCCATCCACGTCGATCGGATGCGGACCGTCCGCCGGAACGAGCCCCGGCCGCCCGTGGAACTCGACGGCGAGGACCTCGCCCTGCTGATCTACACGAGCGGTTCCACCGGTCGTCCCAAAGGCGTGATGCTCGACCACCGTCACGCGGAGGCCATGTCCGAGACGATGGCGCAACACCTCGAACTGACCGCCGCCGACCACTGCCTGTTGATCCTGCCCCTCTTCCACGTCAACGCGATCATGGTGAGCGTCCTGGCTCCGCTGCGCCGTGGCGGGCAGGTCAGCATAGTCGGCAAGTTCTCCGCGAGCCGTTTCTTCGAGCAGGTCCGACGACTGCGACCGACGTACTTCTCGGCCGTGCCCGCCATCTACGCCATGCTCGCCGCCTTGCCCGACACCGTCCACGTCGACACCTCCTCGCTGCGCTTCGTCATCTGCGGGGCCGCACCGGCCTCCCGCGAACTGCTGACCCGCGTGCACGAGCGATTCGGTTTCGAGGTCGTCGAAGGCTACGGACTCACCGAGGCCACCTGTGCCTCCGCCTGCAATCCGGTGAACGGGGTCCGCAAGATCGGCACCGTCGGCCCCGCACTGCCGGGACAACAGATCCGGATCATGGGCCCCGACGGTTCGTTCCTGCCGCCCGGCGAGGACGGTGAGGTCGTCATCTCCGGACCGACGGTGATGCGCGGCTATCTGAACAGGCCGGAGGAAACCGCCGAGACCGTCGTCGACGGCTGGTTGCACACCGGCGATGTCGGCCGTCTCGACGAAGACGGCTATCTCACCATCGTGGACCGGATCAAGGACATGATCATCCGCGGTGGGGAGAACATCTATCCCAAGGAGATCGAGACCGTTCTGACCGCCGTGGACGGCGTGCTCGAAGCCGCCGTCGTCGGTCGCGCCCACGGGATATACGGCGAAGTCCCGGTCGCCTACGTGAGCGTCTACCCCGGTTCCGACCTCACCGAGGAGAAACTCATCCACCACTGTCGGCGTCATCTCACGAAAGTGAAGGTGCCCGAACACGTGGAGCTCGTCGACGCTTTGCCGAAAAACCCCGTCGGAAAAATCGACAAGCCCGCTCTCCGTCGCATTCTCAACGCTCGATCAGTCTGACACCGACACGACACGATTTCGCCCCCTTCCTTTCCCCTTCGGAAGACGCCGCCCTGTTGAAGGAGAGCACCATGGGTTTCAAGACTCCGGACATGCCTCCGGTGAAACCGGAGGAATTCGAATACACGCCGGTCATGGAAAGAATCCGGACACTGGCGACGCATTGGGCGGAATACGGCTTCGGCGGACCGAAGCAAATGCATTTGCTCTATCTGGTGAAGACCGTTCTGTTCGTGGTCGGCGGCTGGCTCGTCGTCGGTTCGACCACTCCGGGGATCAGTCTGTTCGACCTCGGTGGCTGGTGGGGCGAGCTCATCGTCTATCAGAAGCTCATGGTGTGGACGGTGCTGTGGGAGATCACCGGACACGCCGCGTCCTGGGGTCCACTGGCCTTCAAATTCGGCCCCATGCTCGGCGGCTGGCGGTACTGGGCCAGAGTCGGCACCCTCCGGCTTCCGCCCTACCCGGACAAGGTTCCCGGAACCCTCGGCGACCACCGCACCGTCTTCGACGTCGGCCTCTACCTGCTGATCCTGGCCACCCTGCTGTTCCTGCTGCTCACCCCCGGCAGCCACGGCGGAGCCGCCTACAGCGAGGCCGGTCTCCTCCCGGGTTGGGCGCTGCTCACCTACGTCGCGCTCATCCTGATCATGGGGTTCCGCGACCGGGTCGTGTTCCTGGCCTCACGACCCGAACAGTACGCCGTGTGCCTGCTGGCCTTCGGTGTCCTGACGGACCACGTCGACATGGTGCTCGTCGCCAAGATCGCCATGGTCACCATCTGGTTGGGCGCCGGTGTCTCCAAGTTCGGGCGCCACTTCAGCCTCGTCGTCCAGGCGATGCTGAGCAACACCCCCTGGCTGACATCCCGGCGGTTCAAACGATCGCTCTACAGGAACGCACCGAACGACCTGCGTCCGTCGAAGATGGCGTTCGCGTGGGCACATCTGGGTGGCACGGTCGTGGAGTTGGTCCTGCCGTTGGTGCTGCTGTTCTCGGTGAACGAGACCCTGACCTGGCTGGCGATCGCCGGCATGATGCTGTTCCACCTCTTCATCTACTCGACGTATCCGCTGGCCGTCCCCCTCGAGTGGAACATCTTCTTCATATTCGTCACGCCGTTTCTGTTCGGTGGTTTCTTCGCGGACGACGGGTACGGCATGTCCGACTTCAGCAGTCCCTGGATTCCCGCCGCCGCGCTGGTGCTCTACCTGACGGGTCCGATTCTGGGGAACCTGAAGCCCGAGTGGGTGTCTTTTCTGGTCTCCATGCGGCAGTATTCCGGAAACTGGGCATCAGGGACGATGGCGTTCCGGATGAACGACGCGGAGGACAAGCTCGATAAGGGATTGGTCAAGAGTTTGCAGACCCAGCGACAGCAACTGCTCGCCCTCTACGGCTCCGACGTGGCGGAGATCTTCCTCCAGAAGTGCGTGGCCTTCCGCAGCATGCACAGCCATGGCCGGATGCACCTGTCGCTGCTGCAACGACACCTCGACGCGCTCGAGAACTACCGTCTGCGCGAAGGCGAGGTGGTCTGCACCGTGCTCGTCGGCTGGCAATTCGGTGACGGGCACCTGTTCGACGAACGCACGATCGCGATGGTGCAGAAACGCTGCAACTTCGAGCCCGGAGAATTCGTGATGGCGTGGACCGAATCGCAGCCGATACACAAGAAGACCGTGCAGTACAAGGTCGTCGACGCCGCCCTCGGTGTCGTCGAGCGCGGCTACTACCACGTCCGGGACGCGGTGGCCGAACAGCCGTGGCTCCCGAACGGACCGATTCCGCACCGGGTGACCTGGCGGCTGCCCGGCTATGAGCCGGCCGGGAACCTCCCCCACCCGGCGCCGAGGTCCGCGGACTCCACCCGATCCGACCGTTCGGACGACCGGCCCGACGACAAGGTCGGTTCATGACGAAGGCTGTGGTGGTCGGCAGCGGTCCCAACGGGCTCGCTGCCGCCGTTACCCTGGCCGCTGCGGGTGTGGACGTGGAGGTGCTCGAGGCCGCACCGGAACCGGGAGGCGGTACCCGCACCGGTGAGCTCACCCTGCCGGGCCTGTTGCACGACGAGTGTTCGGGCTTCCATCCCCTCGCCGTGGACACACCGTTCTCCCGCCGGTTCGACCTCTTTCGGCACGGTCTTCGTTGGCGATGGCCCGAGGTGCAGTACTCCCATCCCTTGGACGACGGCCGTGGGGCGGCGGCCTTCCGTTCGGTGGAACAGACCGCGACCGGTCTCGGTGTCGACGGCCGCGCCTGGCGGCAGGTCTTCGGGTGGCTGGCCGACCGATTCGACGACATCACCGAGGATTTCCTCCGGCCGATGCTCCACGTGCCCGCCCACCCGCTGAAACTGGCCCGGTTCGGGACACTGGCCCTGTTGCCGGCGGCGGTTTTGGCCAAACGCTGGTCGACGCCGGAGGCCCGGGCACTGTTCGCCGGAGCCGCCGCCCACGCGTTGCGTCCGTTCGGCTCCCCGGTCTCCTCCGCGATCGGCGTCGCACTCGGCACGGCGGCCCACCGCTACGGCTGGCCCGTGGCCGAGGGCGGCTCGACGGCGATCACGCGGGCGTGCGTCGGGCTGCTCACGGAACACGGGGGCACCGTGACGACCGGGGTCACCGTGACGTCACTCGACGAGCTCGACTCCCCGGACATCGTCATGCTCGACGTGGCTCCGGCCGCGGCGGCCCGGCTCGTCGGCGACCGCCTGCCGTCACACGTGTCCCGTGCGCTGACCCGATATCGCCACGGACCCGGCGTGTTCAAGGTCGATTTCGCGGTGCAGGACGGGATTCCCTGGCGGCACGAGGACTCCCGTCGCGCCGGCACGGTCCATGTGGGCGGTTCCTTCGAGGAGATCGCGACGGCGGAACGCGAGGTCCACCGCGGCCGCATGCCGGAACGGCCGTTCGTCCTGGTGGGACAGCAGTACGTCGCCGACCCCTCGCGCACGACCGGCGACATCGTGCCCGTCTACGCCTATGCGCACGTGCCGAACGGCTGGACCGGCGATGCCACCCGGGTGATCGAGGAGCAGATCGAGAGGTTCGCCCCCGGCTTCCGGGACCGCATCCTCGCCCGGCACGTCCGATCCGCGCGGCAGCTGGAGGAACACAACCCCAACTACGTCGGGGGCGACGTGGTGACCGGCGCCAACGATGCCTGGCAGTTGGTCTTCCGCCCCCGATTCGCGCCCGATCCCTACCACCTCGGCGTGCCCGGGGTGTACCTGTGCTCGGCGAGCACCCCACCCGGGGCCGGCGCACACGGCATGTGTGGCTACAACGCGGCGCGCTCAGCGTTGCGGAGACTGCGGGAAAGGAGTGTCGACCGACCGTGACAGCACGCCTGAAACGACGTTTGGTCTCGAACGACACCCCGAAGGCCGCGGAGATCCGGGCCCTCGTGGTCTGCGTCGCCGAACGTCTCCAGGCGCGACACACCGAACTCAACGACAGCATGAACGCCGCGATCGAAGGCGCCATCGCGGACCTGGCCAACCCCGAACTGACCGAGATGTTGCACGCCAGCGTCGAGGGCAACATCACCACGATCCTGCACATGCTGCGCAACGACATCCCGATCGAACACCTCCAGCCGGCGACCGCGGCGACGGAGTACGCCATCCGACTGGCCCGCGCGGGTGTGTCCGCGGCCCCGCTGCGGCGGGCGTACCACATCGGTTCGGACGACCTGCTCGCCGAGATCTTCCACGAGATCCAGCTGTTGGACTGCCCGTCGGAACTCAAACTGCGCCTACTGCACCATCTGGCCGGGTGGCTGCACCACTACGTCGACTGGATCACCCGGGTGGTGCTCGACGCCCATGAGGCGGAACGACAGACGTTGCTGAAGCAGCACGCCACCGACATCTTCCGGCTCGTGCACCGAGTGCTCGACCGGGAGCCGGTCGAATACGACCAGTTCGCCCGCACCGCGGGTTACCGCCTCAACCATCCGCACGTGGCCACGGTGCTTTGGGACGAACGAACGCTGCAGGCCGCCGACCAGATCGAGGTCCTCCGGTCGTTGGCGACTCGACTCGCCCGTGTGCTGGGAAGTTCGAGTGATCCTTTGTTCATGCCGGTCGATCGCAGCACCGCCTGGGTGTGGTGCCACATCCCGGATGCGACCTCGCCGATCGACACGGCCCGGGTGCACGAGGTGTTGGCGGACGCCCCGGCCGTGCGGGCCGCGATGGGCACCCCCGTGTTCGGGATCGAGGGGTTTCGCCGAACCCTGGAACAGGCCAACGCCGTCCGCACCGTCGCCAGCGCCAGTGGCGCCCCGCATGCGAAGGTGATGTCCTACGGCGACGACGGTATGGCCGTCGTCGCGATGCTGGTCCGAGACCTTCCGGCCAGTCGGCGGTGGGTCGCCGACACCCTCGGCGCGCTGGCCCTCGACACCGAGCCCGCGGCCCGGCTGCGGGAGACCCTGCTGACCTTCCTCCGCACCGGCAGTTACGTCGAAACCTCCAAGAAGCTCATGTTGCATCGCAACACCGTGAAGTACCGGCTGACCAAGGCGAAGCGGGAACGAGGCCGCCCACTGACCGAGGGCCGGCTCGATCTCGAACTCGCCCTACACCTGTGTCACGTGCTCGGTCCGGCGGTACTGCAACAACCACGGAGGGCGGCGGAACCCGAATCACCGAACTGATCCGACCGGCCACGACGAACCGCGCTCCCGGGCCGTGTCACCGCCCCGACCCGGCTTCCCGAGGTGGTTTCCGGAGTGGTCGTTCCCCGATCCTTGGGTCGTCTCGAAGTGACGGTCGGTGGCACTGCGACAAACCGCTCGCCCACGGACCGGGCCTTACATCGCTCGGTCTGGCCCGAT
>SMEH01000062.1_pt1 | contig 37036 bp, 35 predicted proteins | sample 2456361 | NCBI WGS metagenome assembly SMEH01 (sample SAMN10132587, study PRJNA489261) | soil metagenome | isolation source: day1 control-loamy sand soil ammended | place: USA | reverse complement strand
CCGAAGGTCAATTAGAAATTGACTTTTCGGACAGCCCCGTTTGTCGACAGTCTGAGACGCCTAGTAGGCGTCTCTTTTTTATGGAATGCTAATTTAGCAGTTCTACTTATTATTTTATTATTAAAAGAATATTAGTAGTAATATCCCGACAATAAAGCAATAATAAGTGAAATAAACAAGTTTCCCGCTTTTCATAATTCCCATAAACCATTTTAAAGCGATATATGTCATCAATAGTGTTGCGATAAAAGCCGCTAAGTATGGGAGTGCAAGGTCAGCTTTATTTGGTTCTTCAAGAAAATCAGAAAACCCGAGAACGACACCACCGAGACTTACTGGAATATATAACATGAATGAGAATCGAAGTGCGGTTTCTTGTTTTAAGCCGACAGCAATGGCAGAAATAATCGTAGCACCGGAACGACTAATGCCTGGAAATAATGCAAAAGATTGCCCTAATCCTATAAGGATAGAATCTTTAAACGAAATATCGCTATCGTCCTTCGAACCTTTCAAATTACGAATCAACCATATCGCAATTCCTGTTATGAATAGCATAATAGCGATTGTTTTCATCCCTACATTTTCTGCAATTACATCTTTAAGTAAAACGCCGAGAACTCCTGCAGGAATGGTTCCGACGACAACAAAACAAACAAAACGAAAATCACTTTTGTATTGCTCATTTTTCGTTTTCAGAAATTGTAATGAGTTGATTGTAAGTCTTTTTATATCATGTCTATATATAAAAAGGATGGCAAGCAATGAAGCGGTATTTGTAAGTATTGCAAAAGTGAAACCTTGTTCACCGAGTCCTAAAATTTCACTTGCAATCATTACATGTCCACTAGATGAAACGGGGATCGGTTCTGTAAATCCTTGAACTAACCCGATAATGATCATTTTAAGGATGAGAATAATATCTGTTTCTATAGTCGTTCACTCCTTATCGAATGTTTTTGGTCATTTTTTATAACGGATGCAAGTAATATAGACGATATATTATGCAACATAAGCGCACAACTATCTATTAATTATACAGATTAAAAATTTTGATTTCAGCATTTTTTTAAATTCTATTGCCGTTTGTTTCCTACTCTTGTTTTTGTATATTTTTATAAGAAGGATTTGATGAAAGTTAAAGTCTCATGTTTCATTCTAGCCGATATTTGAAGGTCATCCAACAGCAACATTTGTAATGTAGGTAGACCATATAATATGCCATTGTAGGCATGTGATTCCACCTGTTCAGTTTCTTAGTAGATCTGAATGAGTTGAACAAATGACTTAGGAGTTAAGGGAATTCCTTCTTTAATACGATATAGTTGCTGAAAAATTCACGGTTCCATTTAAGGGAAGTAGAATCCCTCACATTTAGTATTTCTATGTGAGGGTAATTTGTCTCCTTTTTTGTTAGTTTCATTTGTGTTGATATATGAGTTGGACGACACCGGAAGAGAAAGTTTTTGTATCAATTAGTCTAAAATTTAACCGTTCATTTAAATCATTGAACAATGGTTTTCCAGCTCCCAAAACAACTGGATGGATGGACAATCTATATTCATCAATAAGTCCATAATGAATAAACGTTGTAATAAGGCTAGCCCCGCCGTATAACCAAATATCTTTTCCTGGTCTATTCTTCAATTTATTGACTTCCTCAACGATATGATCATTAATGAAAACAGTATTTTGGTCATCGGACTTTTTAGTTTTTGAAAACACGATTTTTTCTTTACTATGAAGTATTCTCCACATTTCTTTATCGGTGTCGGAATCATGTTTTTTGGGTGTGTAATTACCCCATAAATCGTAGCTTTTCCTTCCATATAAAATCGTATCAATTGAATTTAAGAAGTCAGTGAATTTCATATCGGGTTCCATAATACACCAATCTATTTCTCCTTTTGGACCTTCAATAAAACCGTCAAGAGAAACCGCCAAATCTAATATGATCTTCCGTTGTTTCCCATTATTATACATTGATAAACCTCCGTTAGATCGTAAAGAATCAGAGCATGTTTTTAATTATATCATTAGACAAATTGTATTCCAAATTGTGAAGAATTAGTAGAACCGCATTGGCAGTGGATAAGGATCATTTGTTGAAATTTTTTATTATTAGAAGGTGTTGTCTCCAAAGATAAAAGTAGTAATTATGGATAAGGATAAATATAGTGTATGATAATCATTGAGAAATAAATTAGGAATTTTGCATAGGAGGACGAAAAAGTACACTCAAAATATAATTATTTATTATGTATATGGTTTACATGGTAAAGGAGGAAACTTAAATGACGAACAGTAATAAAGAACTATCCCAAAAAGAACGAATAGAATTATTAAGTATATTGAAAGATCGCTTTGAGAAAAATATGCATCGTCATGAAGGTCTTGACTGGGCAAAAGTTCAAGATAAATTGGAAGCAAATCCAGAGAAACTGTGGTCACTGTATGAAATGGAGCGAACGGAAGGCGAGCCAGATGTGATAGGTGTAGATGAAAAGACCGGTGAATACATCTTTTGTGACTGTTCAAAGGAAAGTCCGAAGGGACGAAGAAAGGTTTGTTATGATCGAGAAGCGTTAGAGTCAAGGAAAAAACATAAACCGGAAACAAGTGCGATGGATATGGCGAATGAGATGGGAATCGAAATTTTAACGGAAGAACAATATCGTGAATTACAAAAGTTTGGACCTTTTGATCAGAAAACGTCGAGTTGGATAAAAACTCCTGATGATATTCGTAAACTCGGCGGAGCACTTTTTTGTGATTATCGTTATGGACATGTATTTGTATATCATAACGGTGCAGATTCTTATTATAGCGTTAGAGGATTCCGTGGGTTATTGAAAGTTTAAATTTGTGTATTTTAAGAGGTGAGATTTACTCAAGCTCTATTTTGAAATTATATCCATTGACAATCATTTTTTTATTAGTAAAATGTTATATGTTGCTCTTTAATAGAAAGAGCGGGTGGGTGAGGGATAAGAATTTAAAGGATTGAATATGAAAAGAGGTTTGTTTCATTTAAAGGAACACAAAACAAGTGCTAAACAAGAAATCATTGCTGGATTAACAGGCTTTTTCACCATTGTTTATATTATAGCCGTTAATGCATTAATTCTTTCTGAGGCTGGTATGCCTCTAGAAGGTGCAATGTTAGCTACGATTTTAACTTCATTTTTTGGCTGTCTAATCATGGGATTATGGGCAAATGCACCGATCCTTGTTGTACCTGGAATGGGAATTAATGCCATGTTTTCATATACACTTGTTCATTCCATGGGACTAACATGGCAGGATGCCCTTGGTGTGATCGTGATATCTGGTATTGTATTCACAGTTATTTCGTTTACAAAGTTAACAAAAATAATTAATAATGCGATACCTAGTACACTTAAAGAGGCTATAACCATTGGAATTGGATTATTTTTAATACTAATTGGCCTTGAAAATGGGCATATCATTGAACGTGGTGAACAATCCATTGTAGCGTTAGGGAATCTCAATGATCCACAAGTGTTAGCAACAATTTTAACATTGATTTTTGGATTAATATTGTTTATTCGTAATGTAAAGGCAAACTTCTTATGGACGATTTTAATAGGAACAGCCATTGCTTTCTTATTTGACATTTTACCGAATGGTACAAATCAATCCCTTTCAATAGAGAGTTATGCTGAGATCTTTTTTGCCTTTTCTGTAGAGCATTGGGCAACATTACCATTTTTAATTGCGGTATTTTCAATCACAATGGTTGTTGTATTTGAAAACTTAGGATTAGTAGGTGGACTAGTAAACCTTGCGGAACGCCCAGAAAAATTTAGGAAAGCTTTTCAAGCCAATGGAATTTCTGTTTTCCTTTCTGGGATTTTTGGTTCAAGTCCCACAGTAGCATCGGCAGAAACGACAGCGGCCATTAGTGCAGGAGGTAGGACAGGTCTTACAGCAATTACATCTGGTATCTTATTTTTAATTGTGATATTTTTTATTCCGTACGTAAATATAATCCCTTCAAATGCTATCGCACCAGTGTTAATTATTGTTGGTGGATTGATGGTGCAAAATATTAAAAATTTAAGTTTTCGTGATCTATCTGAGGCATTTCCTGCAATCTTTATTATTACGATGATCCCTTTCACCTATAGTATTGCCGATGGTATTGCATTTGGATTTATTATGTTTGCTGTTTTAAAACTGGCTACTGGAAAGGTGCAAAAAGTATCCCTACCTTTATTTATCATTGCTAGTCTATTTTTATTGAATTATATTATTCAATTTATAAGTTAATTATCTCTAAAAGGTTCTTCCCCTTTGTATTGGAAGAACCTTTTTTGTATAGAATTATGTTTTACTAAAGTTTGAGCATGTATCCTTTGTCATAGCAGATTTTTAATAGGTTTAGCCATTTTAAATGCAGAATATACCAACTATATGATATAAATGAATAAAGGGACTCGGAAGAAAATATAAGGTTAAGGAGTTTGACGCGGATGGGAGAATTAACTTTTACCCCTTTAAAAGATGAGTTAGAAGATTTGGTGAGTTTCTTCATTGAAAACACATGGGAATTTCATAGTGATCCACATCCATCTAAGTATAAAGTAATTCAATCTTTTCATAATGGCTGGTATCAAGATGGTCGTGAAACATTTTGGATTATAAGGGATGGCAAGAAAATAGGCTTAATTATCATCGACGATATAAATGACACAATACCGTTATTCGATGTTCGTTTAGCTACAGAGTGGCGTGGTCAAGGATATGGGACACAAGCGGTAAACTGGATTAAAAATTATATTTTTAATCTACCCGATAAAAAGATTCGCATTGAAGCATACACACGTCATGATAATATACCGATGCGAAAAGCTTTAACGAAATGTGGGTTTGTAAAAGAAGGCTATTTGCGAAATGCATGGGAAAACGATGATGGAACGATTATGGATACATTAATCTATGCAATCACTCGATCAGATTGGGAAAACGGGATAATAACACCGATTAAGTTAAATGAAGAACCTTATTAATATTTCGGAATAAATTTTATATGAATGAATTGGGTACTCAAGTTCGAGTATCCTTTTTTTATAAAAATGACTTAGAACCCGAATGTTGAATAAATACTATAAGTTAGAACACAAGCATTTTTGATGAGATTAAAAATAATTAGTGAATAACAATAAAAAATCATTCTTTGTGAAGTCACTTTATTTGAATTTTTTATTTATTTCGATTAAAATTATCTCGAAATAGAGAAGAAAGGAAAGGTGACATATGACAAAAGTTGGTGTTTTAGTAGGAAGTCTCCGTAAAAATTCATTTTCAAGTAAAGTGGCTAAAAACGTTGTTGAATTATTCCCAGATGGATTTGAGGTGGAATTTGTCGAGATAGGCAACTTACCTTTATTTAATCAAGATTGGGAAGAGGAATTAGGAACACCGGCAGAAGTTACTGAATTTCGTCATACAGTTAAAGGACTTGATGCTGTACTAATTGTAACACCTGAGTATAACCGTTCTATTCCAGCTGTATTAAAAAATGCTTTAGATGTAGGTTCTCGCCCATACGGCGAAAGTGTATGGAATGGGAAACCAGCAGCAATCATTTCTCAATCACCAGGAACGCTTGCTGGTTTTGGGGCAAATCATCACTTACGTCAAGTACTTGCTTTCCTAAACATGCCTGTTGTACAACAACCAGAAGCATATATTGGCTCTGTTCATGAATTATTGGACGAGAATGGAAAGTTCAACAATGATACTCGCCAATTTCTACAATCGTTTGTTGATGCATTCGTTGATTTAATAAAAAAACATACTAAATAAATCTATACAAAAAGCTTTGCAAATGGTTTTTGATTTGCAAAGCTTTTTTAAAGGACAAGAAAGTTAGTATAAAGATTGAAGCATAGGAAAACCCTTTCAATAGATTATATTTATATAGTAAAATATTTATATATAAAGAGACAAAGTATGGTTAAACAAGGAGGAGAAAGTTTATGCAGATTACCGATGCCGCAAGAGATTTAATTCAAAACTTTTTGAAACAAAAAAAAGCGGAAGGACTTCGTTTATATTATTTAGGGGGATGCGGCGGACCACAATATGGATTTACAACAGATGAACCCGAAGAAAATGATCGTGTAGAAATTATAAATGGCATAAGGGTTGCATTTGATCCAGAGGTGGGCAGTACAGATAATTTTACATTAGATATGGTACAAGATGAGGATGGGACAGGGTTAGTACTGTTAGGTGTTCCTGAATTAGATACTAGTGGTGGCTGTGGATGTGGCACGTCTTGCGGCTGCAAACAGTAATAAGGAGTAATCAAACGTTTGTTTAACACCCAAGTAATGTGTCTTGGGACTTTTTAATAAATAGTGCGAATGAAAGAATTGTTATTCTTTTTTTCAAAAAATGTGATTAGTATTCTATAAGAATGGATATTTTTACCCATTCTTTCAAGTTAATCAAACGTTTGTTGGAATGCTTTCTTCACCTGAAAAAATATATTAAACAAACGTTTGATTGAAGTGTTAATAATCAAACTCGTATTATGTTTGGTCGAGACAATATTTTTAGCCTTTTTTATTCGGTTAGTAAAATCATTAATCAAGAAAGCACCTTTAGATGCGCTGCTCTGGATTAAAGAATTGGAGGAACATTCTTTGAAATTTGTTGGAATTTCTGGCTCGATTGTTGGATCAAAAACAAAAATTGCTGTGGAATATAGTTTAAATTTAATTCAAAAAAGATATTCTGAAGTTGAAACGGTACATCTTCATTTAGGGGATTTGAATATCGAGTTTTGTGATGGAAGAGATTATCGTGACTATGTAGGTGATACAAAGTATTTAATACATCAAATGATGAGTGCAGATGCACTTATTATAGGGACGCCTACATTCCAAGCATCCATTCCGGGTACATTAAAAAATGTTTTTGATCTTTTACCTGAAGAGGCATTGATTGATAAAGTAGTCGGTATCATAGCTACAGCAGGATCACCAAAACATTATTTAATGGTAGAGCAACAGCTAAAGCCAATCTTATCTTATATGAAAGCGACGATTGTTCAAAAATATGTATTTATTGAAGATAAGGATTATATTAAGAAAGAGATCACAAATAATGACGTATTGTCCCGTTTGAATCGGTTAGTTGAAGACGTTTATGATACGTATAATTCGGTCCAATTTATGAAAAAAGAATTTGCATGATTATAAATTTTTAGGACTGAAATTTTTCCATCCCTATGAATATTGTATAACTTTTAAGAATTAATAGTGACAGAATTAAAGATAATGACGTTTAAAAATATTAAAGATGTATACTATTGTAGTCGAATTCCACTAAAAAACAAATGAACATCAATATATGATAGATAGACACATAGCTTTCTATTTTGTTGTTTCGTAATTGAAAAACTTATATTTGTAATGATATGCTATACTATACCATTAAAAGTGGAGCTTTTTAATATTAAAATAAAATTATAAAAACTACTACGATAAATGAGTGTCGTTTTGTCTCCTAGGGGAAAACGACACTTTTTTTACTATACGAAATTATTTCCTGAGAAATTTGTCAAAAAATAGATAGAATATATGAGAAATATCGAAAAATGTATATGTAGAAAATTTCCTGAGCCACAAGTAAAGTCTTAGAGATCCTATACTTCATTTTAAAAAAAGATGAATGAATTTGTTGTTTCAAGAAACAATAGTTAAAAAGGAAAAAACAACCAAAAGACATATGAAGAATAGTTTTATTAAAATGAGGGATGGATATGAGGAACAGATATACATTTGCTATTTATATTTGTATGCTATCTTTACTTCTTGCAGCTTGTAATGGAGAAAATAAGGCAAACCTTGAAAATGAAACGAATACATATATGAGCTTAAGTTATTCAGGTACAAAAGAAGAAACACCCTCATATTTAGTTACTGCCAAACATCCACTCTACCCTGTTGATAGTCGGGTAATAATTCGAGCAAATCATGTTCCAGGAATGGAAGGTGCCAAAGGAGTAGTAAACGGTGCGTATGAAACGACTGCATATAAGGTATCCTATGTACCGTCAACTTGGGGAAATCGTGTTAAGGATTATAAATGGGTTATACATGAAGATATCGATAGAGCAGGATTAGAACCTTTTAAACCAGGTGATGAAGTATTACTCCATGTTAAATATAAAGAAGGAATGGATGGAGCAGTAGCAAAAATTGAATCTGTTCAACAAACAACAGTATATATGGTTAGTTACATCGATACAAGAGATGGATCACATGTTAAATATTACAAATGGTTAGTAGAAAGTGAACTTGAGCCGTTAGATAAATAAGATTTCATGATTGTACATCTTCAAATTTACAACATGACGAATATAAAGTGTAAAAAATGTAAATGGCTGACAAAAAAGTCAGCCATTATAAATTTAACTTTTCGTTCGTTAATACACCTTGAATATGATCGACAGATCCAGTATCCTCCAGTCCTGTAATGTCGCTTGTAACGGTTCCTTTGACATAGATTTCTTTTAATAAGCGCCGCATGATTTTTCCACTCACCGTTTTAGGTAATGTGTCAGTATATATAATTTTCTTTGGCAGTGCAATTTTGCCGATATGTTGAATAATACTTTGATTTATTTTTTTGGTTATACTTGCACTTTCAACATAACCTTCGGAAAGTTTAACAAATACTAAAGGAACTTCACCTTTAATTGGGTCAGGAACTCCAACAACAGCAGCTTCCGAAATCCCTTCACATTCTAAAACAGCACTTTCAATCTCCATTGTACTTAACCTATGCCCAGCAACATTAAATGCATCATCAGACCTTCCCACAACCCAGAAATATCCATCTTCATCAACTAGTGCTAAATCACTGGCAAAGTAACAGCCTTCTACTTGACTAAAGTAGGTTTGGTAATAACGCTCTGGCTCTTTCCATAACGTTCGACAGAGCATAGGGAAAGGCTTTCGTATAACTAAATTTCCTAATGTTCCTGGTTCAACTTGTTTTCCTTCTTGATCTACTACTGCTACATCTACACCTAAAAATTGAATGCCCGCTGATCCTGGTTTCATTGGCATAAGCCAAGCAGCACCTGAAATGGGACATCCCGCTGTTTCTGTTTGTCCCCATGTATTATTTACACAAATCTTTTTCTTTCCTAATACTTCAAATGTCCATTGCCATGATTCTGGATCAAATGGTTCACCGACGAGTGAAATAACTTCGAGGCAGGATAAATCAAAGGCCGCTAATGGCTTTTCACCCATACTTTTAAGCATCCGAAGTGCTGTAGGTGCCGTAAATAATTTATTTACACGATATTTCTCAATTATTTCATAATATCTTGTCTTTGAAGGATAATCGATGGCTCCTTCCACAACAACGGTCGTCACACCATTGGCAAGGGAACCTGCAATTCCCCATATATGCATTGTTAACCAACCAATATCTGCTGTGCACCAGAATACATCATCTTCGTGGTGGTCCATATGGTATTTTGCATAAATATAATTCTGTACAACAAAGGCAATACCTGAATGAACAACTCCCTTCGGTTTACCTGTTGTTCCACTAGTATAGAATACGATACCTGGTTCATTGGCTTCAAGTCGTTCAGGCTCACATTCAATACTGACCTGTTTTCTTAATTCTTCCCACCAAAAATCTCGTCCTTGTTTCATTTCAACTTCAATACCTAATCGGTTTACGACGAGTACCGCATTAACAGAAGGAATTTCAGGAACAACGTGATCGACTTTTTCTTTTAATCGAATAACCTTGCCACGACGAGGTGTAGCATCACAGGTAACAACGACTTTTGGCTCAAAATTAATTAATCGATCTTTTAGAGATTTCTCAGAATACCCAGAAAAAATTGTATTGTATACTGCACCGATTCTGAAGCACGCTAACACAGCGATAAAGGCTTCAGCTAAATTAGGTAAAAATATCGCAACACCGTCTCCCTTTTTTACACCTAAGGATTTTAATACATTTGCAAATCGATTAACTTCTGCCAGAAGCATCTTGTACGTGTAGAATTTCGTATCTCCATTTTCACCTTCCCAAATGAGAGCAGTCCGGTTTCCTACGCCATTATCAACATGACGATCAAGTAAGTTAATACAAGGATTACTTATACCACCAGAGAAAAATTCAAAGTCAGGTAATTCTCCTTTCAAAGTTTCTTTCCAAGGTTCATACCAAACGAGCTCTTTTGCAACCTGATCCCAAAATTGAATCGGATTTTCATGGGAAAATTGAAGTAGTCTTTCAAATTCCTTACTTGAACCTATCGCCGTTTGTTTTTCTTTTTCTTTGTCAGGAAAAACGAATTGACTGTTTTTTACTACCTGTAAAATACCATTTACGTCCATGATTATCCCCCTTTCTTTAATAAAAGAACGTAAACTGCTTTCTGTATGTAGTTAATATAAAGTTATGCTTAAAAGAGTAAATAGCATTACTCTATTATAAAATTTATTAAAATCTTCAGAAAATTTCAATACCTAATAAAAAATAGTATGAATAATTTTGAAATTAATTCATGATAAGAAATAAAAAAGTTGTTACAATGATATGATCATCTTAAGGTGGATTAGTTAAAAAATATGTATTGATAACGCCGAAGGAATCGTTTGGGGATCTCTCAAATGCAAAAAGTATAATTTACATTGATATGAAGCATTTGATGAATTCGCAAGAGCAATACTTTACTTCTATAACAATGAAAGATATCAAGATAGACTTAACGGCCTTAGTCCTGTTGAATACAGAACTAAAGCCGCTTAAAATATCTTACTTGAATGGGGGTAGTCCACAAAAAAACAGCTTAATAGTATTTATTTATTCAGATTGTATTCGTTCTTTTAGAAATTGCATCCGTTCATTAAAAAGTGTCGGATAAGATAAGAAACCTAGTAAAATAGCGGTGACAACGGCTGTTGTTAGTAATAGAAATAAGACTAGTAACTGGAATTGTACCGCTTGTACTGGATCAGCTCCAGCAATAATTTGACCACTCATCATACCAGGAAGTTGCACGAGCCCCATAGTTTTTTGACTTTCGATTGTTGGGATGGTACTTGCTTTAATTGCAGATACAAGTTGATTATGGACTGCTTGTTTCGGTGTACCTCCCAGAGAAAGAATTAACTCAGTTTGATCTTGATGATTCTTTAATTCTGCAGTAAAACGGTTAAGAAAAAGGATTCCTAACACCATTGAATTACCAATCATCATCCCACTAATTGGAATAATATATTGGGCTGTTGGTGGGACAATTTGTAATCCTAAAAGAATACCTTGTGTTAATATCTCAATAAAAATAAAAGTAACGACTAATTTCCATGTAATTCCTTGTATGGATGTCCCCTTTTTACGAGCATTATGTGTAGCAGCTACAATCATTAAAATAATCATTAAGATAATATATATATAATTTTTTGAGTTAAATACGAAATGTAGAATAAATCCGACGGCTAACAACTGGATGGTTGAACGGACAACAGCTATCACAGTATCTTTTTCTAAACCTAAATTTAAAGTTTTTGATAATAAAATTGGAATAAGAACGAAAACAAGCGACAAAGTCAAATTCAGATAACTCAATTCGTTCCGTCCCCCTTTACAAACTCTCTAACCCGATCATCTGTAGGTGATTCGAGTAAAGAAGTTTTACCTGATTCTACTAATTCACCATTCATCATCACCCAAGTGTAATCACCAACATCTAATGCCTGTTGCAAGTTGTGGGTAATCCACAATATCGTTGTTCCAAATTTTTCATTAATCCGTAAAATCAAATTTTCTATATCTTGTTGTGAAACCCGATCAAGCGCAGATGTAATTTCATCTAATAGGAGTATTTTTGGGCGGTTTACAAGAGTACGGGCTATGGAAACTTTCTGTCTTTGTCCACCAGATAAATCATTCGCATGATGATGAAGGAATGAGTTATCTAAGCCAACAAGTTGTAACAAATGTTTTGCTTCTGATTCTGGTAGTTTTTTTCCTTGAAGTTGTAATGGTAACTGTAAATTCTCTAAAACTGTACCATCGATCATCGGTGCACTTTGTAAGGCTAAACCGACATTACGACGTAAGTCAACCGGATGATAGTCGGTAATTAATTTGCCATGAATAAATATTTTCCCAGTATTCGCTGAACGAAGGCCATTACAAAGCCGAAAAACTGTTGACTTACCAGCACCAGAGGGCCCGACTAAAGTTGTAATTTTCCCTTTAGGAAAGATACCCGATAAATTTTTTAGTATATGTAAGTGATTTATTGAGTAATTGACATGTTCAAATCGAATAGCTGCCTCCAATGTTCTCCCACCTTTCCAAATAGAAAGTTTATCATGAATAGAATTGATAATGAAAGTAATTTGTGAACAAATAAACAAAACTATCTGTTATAGTTTTAATAGTGTTTACTTAAATAAAGAAAAAATAATAATTTCTTCAATTTTTTTAGTACTTCACTTTAGAAGAACACGTTAAAAAATAAATTTATTTTAATTTGGAATTTTTCGATAATATTTCTTCCCCGATGGACATACTAATTAGTAAACATGACTATATAGGGGTGGAAATATTGGAGAAACTAGCAGAATACACTTGGGATGTGTTTACATTAAAACACGTAAAACATAAGCAATTTGTGTTTTCATATTTACTTTTTTTAAGCCTATTATTACTTTTTGAGATTTTCCTTGTCGGGTTATTTATTTTTTCATCGATTGTTTTTATTCATTTTAAATTTGTCCCCAATTTTATTTTTTTTATCTCTGGTGCAATTTTAACTATTATTATGATTGCAACAGTACCTGCTTTTTTACAATTAATAAAGAAGTGGCAACAGTGTAAATGAAGTGAAAAGGATAGAGGAACATGAATGTTCCATCTATCCTTTTTTTATTGAGAAATTTTTTCAAATGTAAAATCCCAATGTATTTATATCGGGAATGAATAATCACAACCCTGTTCCCTGCTTTATTGGAGTAACAAAAGAAGGAGATGTAGAAAAATGTCGATGAAAAATTCAGAAAAATGTGTTGAACAAAAAGCGGAGATGTGTTATATAATAGATAACAAGAAAATGATATCTGTTTTAAAACAGGGAGGGATCCTAAGATGAATTGTCAAGCATGCAATGGAAATGGTGAAATCACTTGCACATGTAATTCTGCCCATCCACATCATTGCGATCATTGTCATGGTGAGGGGATCGTTGAATGTCCTCGATGTAATGGATCAGGAATAATAGATTAATGGTTTTCAAGACTTTGTTTGTAACGCATCATTTAGATTAACTATAAAATTTTAAAGATAACAAATAAAAGAGGTGTAGAAATGGAAAGGTTGCAAGTTCGGCTCCAGTATGAAAAGTCAGAAATATTAACAGAGGAAGCAGCACAATTTCTTGTAAGACTCCATAACAAATTTGAAAAAAGAAGAAAAGAAATTTTACGTTTGAGAGAAGAAAGGCAGAGGGAGTTTGATCGAGGGAAAACTCCAACGTTTTTAGAAGAGACAAAATCTATTCGTGAAGGAAAATGGACAATTGCACCGTTGCCAAAAGATTTACAAGATCGTCGGGTTGAAATTACTGGTCCTGCAAGTGACCCGAAAATGGTGATCAATGCGTTTAATTCTGGTGCCAAAATGTTTATGGCTGATTTTGAGGATGCCAATTCGCCTACGTACAAAAATAATATTCAAGGTCAAATTAATCTGCGAGATGCGATTCGGGGCACATTAACTTATACTGCACCATCCGGCAAATTTTATCAATTAAATAAAGAAAGGGCTGTACTCATTGTTCGTCCAAGAGGATGGCATTTGATTGAACGACATTTCATCGTGGACGGTGAACCGATCTCAGGAAGTTTATTTGACTTCGGTTTATTCTTTTTCCACAATGCAAAAACACTCATTGAAAAAGGGTCAGGTCCGTACTTCTATTTACCAAAACTAGAAAGTGCTGAGGAAGCTCGTCTCTGGAACGATGTGTTTATATTTGCACAAAATGAGTTAGGGATTCCTCAGGGAACGATAAAAGCAACTGTACTAATTGAAACCATTACAGCCGCATTTGAAGCAGATGAAATTTTATATGAATTAAAAGAACATAGTGCAGGTTTAAATTGTGGGCGTTGGGATTATATTTTTAGCACAATTAAAAAGTTTAAAAATCATCAAGATTTTATATTGCCAGATCGCGCCCTTGTCACAATGGAAGTTCCATTTATGCGAGCTTATTGTTTATATGTTGTTAAAGTTTGTCATAAACGTAATGCGCCTGCAATTGGCGGCATGGCGGCGCAAATTCCTGTAAAAAACGATGAGAAAGCCAACCAAATTGCTTTTGAAAAGGTAAAGAAAGATAAAGAACGTGAAGTAAAAGATGGTTTTGATGGAAGTTGGGTAGCTCACCCAGGACTTGTTCCAACTGTGCTGAATGTATTTAACGAACATATGCCAAAATCAAACCAAATCGAGCGCAAACGAAATGATATTGAAGTAACAGCTGAACAATTGTTAGAAGTGCCAGATGGGGAAATAACCGAAGAGGGATTACGAATTAATATTAGTGTTGGTATTCAATATATTGAGGCGTGGCTAGGTGGAAGAGGTGCGGTACCGCTTTTCAATTTGATGGAGGATGCTGCAACCGCAGAAATTTCACGTGCACAGGTGTGGCAATGGATTCGTCATCCAAAGGGAGTTTTAAATGATGGAAGAAAAGTAACTCTTGAATTGGTCAATCAATTAATTGAAGAAGAGCTGGAGAAAATTAAAGTTCATATTGGGAATGAACGTTATGTCAATGGAAGATTTGAAGAAGCAACTGAGCTGTTTAGAGAATTAATTGAACAAGATGAGTTTACTGAATTTTTAACATTACCTGGCTATGAAAAATTAAATTAATTATAGATAGAAAAAGAGGGAGGAAACTACAATGACAATGTCAAAGGAAGAACAAATTAGACAATTAGAAGAACAATGGAAAGGGGAGCGTTGGAAAGGAATTACACGTCCATATTCTGCTTCTGATGTTGTAAAACTTCGTGGTTCCGTTTTGGTGGAGCATACGTTAGCAAAAAAAGGAGCAGAGAAATTATGGAAGCTTGTTAATGAGGAAGATTTTATTAATGCGCTTGGTGCTTTAACTGGAAACCAAGCAGTGCAACAGGTAAAAGCAGGGTTAAAAGCGATTTATTTGAGTGGTTGGCAAGTAGCAGCTGATGCTAACCTTTCAGGTCATATGTATCCAGACCAAAGTTTATATCCAGCTAATAGTGTACCACATGTTGTTAAACGTATTAATCAAGCATTACAACGGGCTGATCAAATTGATAGCGTGGAGGGACGTGAAGGTTTTGATTGGTTCGCTCCGATTGTTGCCGATGCTGAGGCTGGATTTGGTGGAGCACTTAATGTTTTCGAATTAATGAAGCAAATGATAGAAGCGGGTGCTGCAGGTGTTCACTTCGAAGACCAATTATCATCTGAGAAAAAGTGTGGTCATTTAGGTGGTAAAGTATTACTGCCGACCCAACATGCCGTACGTAATCTAATTTCTGCCCGCCTAGCTAGTGATGTAATGGGAGTTCCTACGGTATTAATTGCAAGAACAGATGCCAATGCTGCTCAACTACTTCAAAGTGATGTAGATCCTTATGATCATCAGTTTTTAACGGGTGAGCGTTCAGCTGAAGGTTTCTATTATGTGAAAGCAGGATTAGATCAAGCGATTGCTAGAGGACTTGCTTATGCACCGTATGCTGATATGGTTTGGTGCGAGACATCTGAACCAAACTTAGAAGAAGCAAGACGGTTTGCTGAAGCCATTCATGAAAAATATCCTGGTAAACTATTAGCTTATAACTGCTCACCGTCCTTTAACTGGAAACGGAAATTAGATGACAAAACGATCGCTGATTTCCAAAAAGAACTTGGTAAAATGGGTTACAAGTTCCAATTTGTTACACTAGCAGGATTCCACACGCTCAACCATAGCATGTTTGAATTAGCTTACGATTATCGTGATCGTGGTATGGCTGCTTATGCTGATTTCCAACAAGAAGAATTTGCGAGTGAGTCTAGAGGATATACAGCGACTAGACATCAACGTGAGGTTGGAACAGGTTATTTCGATGAAGTAGCGACAATCGTATCCGGTGGAACAGCATCTACTGTTGCATTGAAAGGATCAACAGAAGAGGAACAGTTTGTATAGAATCGAAGGCCTCGTCAGTAGAGTGACGAGGCCATAAACTTTGCATAATTAGTTTTTTAGAAAAAGGCATGACTATAACTTAAACTTTTGAATTAAGTGATTCAATTTATCTGCTAGTTTAGATAATTCATTTGCACTTTCAGTAACAACTTCCATAGAACTTGTTGTTTGTTGAGATGCTGCTGATGTTTGTTCAATCCCTGCAGCAGCCTCTTCAGATATTGCAGAAATGCCTTCAATAGATTTTTGAATTTCACCGCTTTCTTCTACAATTTCTAGTAAATGTCCTGTAATTGATTTTATGTTTTTCACCGTAACATTAATTGAATCATTAATGTCAGAGAATTTCTCTTGTGTCATTTTCATTTGTACATTACCTTGTTCCACTTCTTTATAGCCGAGTTGTAAAGTAGCGGTGACATTTCCGACCTCGGTTTGAATATTTTTTACAATTGAAGTAATGTCTTTAACGGATGCAGAAACTCCTTCCGCAAGTTTTCTTACCTCTTCAGCAACAACAGCGAAACCTTTTCCGTGTTCCCCAGCCCTTGCTGCTTCAATGGCGGCATTTAATGCTAATAAATTTGTTTGTTCAGCAATTTCTTTAATGACCGACACTAATTTAGAAATTTTTTGTGACTCGATATCTAGGGCTTGTATTTTTTGAACAGATTGCTTAACTATTCCATTAATATTTTCCATTTGGTTAGCAGATAATGAGATATATTGCTTACCTTCATTCGTTATTTCATGTACTTTCATTGATGCATGTTCAATTTGTTCTCCGTTTTGGTACGCCTCCATGACTTTCGTATAAAAATTATTCATCATCGTTTCCAGTTCTTGTGTGCGAGTGGCTTGTTCTTCAGCACCACTAGCTAGTTCTTGCATCGTAGTGGAGGTTTGTTCAGATCCCATTTTTACTTCGTTTGCTGATTGTGTTAAGTTTCCGCTTTGTATAGTTACGATCTCTAAAACCGTTTTAATATTCATGAGCAAACTGCGCATTTGAAGCATCATATCGTTTGTTGCAGTAATTAATTGTCCTGTTTCATCCTTTAATCTTGTCTCAATTGGTTGGGCACTTAAGTCACCACTTGCGATTGCTTTCATTCTCTTCATTACTTTACGGATAGCTTTTGTAATATGTCTTGCCAAGAAGATTGAAATGAAAAATGAACAAACAATGACAATCAATGAAATACTAAAGCTTAGTAGCGTCATAAATTGTCCATGTTTAATAATTCCTTGTCCTTTTTTGTAAATTGACTTTTCTTGTTCTGTTGAAAGTTGTTTAAAACTGGTTGTCAACTCATCGGACAATGGTTCAACTTTTTCTGCTAATATTTCTAATGCAGTTTCACGATTTTGTGCCGAAATACGTGCAAATACATCATTAACAATTATCTCTTCCCATTCTTGGCTTAATTTTAATAAATGTTTCACTTCTTCAGAATGATCAAGTTGAAGTATTTGCTTTTCAAGTTCTTTACTTTGCCCTGTCAGTGTATTAAATTGTTTTCGATATTCAATATCATCAAATAATATATAACCTCGTACTAAAGCTAACCGTTCAGATACATTATAGGCTAATTGATTACTCACAAGAACTAGCTCTAATTCTTGATCGATAATATCTTTTGTATTTTTATTTGTTAGAAACACAGAGTATAAATAGTAGCTTGTTAGTATCAATACAAGAAAAATAACGATAAAAAATCCTAGTAATAATTTCGTTTTGATACTTTTTAAATTAAAAAATACCTTCAAGAAAAGACACCCCATATCGAGTTAGATTTGTTATTTTCTAATTTTGATATAAAACAGTAACGTATAAAATGTTTGAAGATCATGAGATTTTTACTATACTTTAATATCTATATCGGATATTAAGTGAATTTTTTCATTATTTTACAAAAAATTGTATTAATAATCAGAGCATGCAATTTTGGATTTATGAAAACAATGAAGTAAGATTTAGGTTAAAATAAATATTAAAAGAAGAAAAAGAGGTTTTTATTATGAATGAAGTCATTGTAATTGGTGCAGGGGTGCTTGGGGCGTCTACAGCTTATCACCTTGCCAGAATGGGTTCAAATGTAACGTTAGTCGATGGTAACTTTAAAGGTCAAGCTACCGATGCGGCAGCAGGTATTATTTGCCCTTGGTTATCTCAAAGACGTAATAAAACTTGGTATACACTTGCAAAGAATGGTGCAGCATATTTTAACCACCTAATTCAATTATTAGAGGAAGACGGTGAAACGGATACAGGATATAAAAAAGTTGGAGCAATAAGTATACATACCGATCCTGTAAAGTTACAAGAGATGGAAAAGCGGGCATTGAAGAGACGAGAAGATGCACCCGAAATAGGAGAGGTTTATCAATTGAATGAAGTGGAAACAGCAAAACTTTTCCCACCAATTGCTGAGGGGTACTCCTCGATTTTTGTTAGTGGTGCTGCACGAGTAAATGGAAGGGCTCTTCGCCGTGCATTAATGGGAGCATGTAAAAATCATGGAGTAAAAGTCATTACAGGAAAAGCAGATCTAATTTATGACTCAGGTACTGCAAAAGGGATAACTGTAGCTGGTGAGCGGATTTTTGCTGATTCCATTGTAGTAAGTGCTGGTGCTTGGACAAATCAATTACTTTCCCCCATTGGGATTAAATTTGATTTTACATTTCAAAAGGGGCAAATTATCCATTTACAAATGGAACGGACAAATACAAATAGTTGGCCTGTTGTTATGCCACCAGGTAACAAAAGTATCCTAGCCTTTGATCATGGTGAAATTGTCATTGGCTCTACTCATGAGAAAAATACAGGTTTTGATATGCGTGTTACAGCAGGTGGGGTAGATGACATACTTGGTCAAGTTCTGGCAGTTGCTCCGGGGTTGGGAAACGCAAGTATTAAAGATATTCGAGTTGGTTTTCGTCCCTATACCCCTAACTTTTTGCCAATGTTTGGTGAAATTCCAGGATATCAACGATTGTATGTTGCGAATGGGCTAGGCGCATCTGGATTAACTGTTGGACCATATCTCGGTTATCAGTTAGCTTGTTTCATATTAGGAAAATCATTGGAAATTGATCCATCTAATTATGATATAGTGGGTGCAATTAAGAAAAATATGAGATAGGAAGTAAGGGAGAATCTGTTGGTGGGATTGTTACTTTTGATGATTTAGTTAAATTGCATAAAAATGCTTTGGACACCCCCTCACTAATTACTCAAGTGTAGATTGAGTAATATAGTGAGGGACTTTTATTTGGCTAGCCAGAATGGAGAATTTAAAGGTGAATAATAGTATATAGGTATATTTGATCAAGTAATTTTTTACGTCTCATTTTTTCTTTTGCGGACAATATGAACAGCATAACTAATTGCAGCAATCCATAAGATAAATAGGGCGACATAAATCATGAGCGTAAGTGTTTTAGAAATAATAACAACTCCAAGTAATGTACGTACGTTAGTGATAATGATGACTCCGCCAACTAATGTACCTAATAAAATAGAAGGGATTATTTTAACAAGCCAAGCTGCAATAGGTGCAGCAAAAATACCGCCAATCATTAACGCTATAACCCATTCAAAGGCAACTTCCTGCCACCCTAGTGAAATTAAAAAGCCTAAAGAGGCGGAAAGAGCAACGGCAAATTCACTTGTATCGACGGACCCTACTACTTTACGAGGATCCATTTTATGACTTGTTAATAGTACAGGAGTTGCAATCGGTCCCCAACCCCCACCGCCAGTTGAATCCATAAATCCAGCGATAAAGCCTAACGGTGCAAGTTGTTTACTGTTTGCAGTTGTTTTCAGTTGAGTGGGCTGCTTTTTATTGATTTTAAACAAAAATTTATAAATGACGAAAAAACCTAAAGATAATAGAAAAATCGCAATATATGGTTTAATAATTTCTCCAGGCACATTACTTAAAAAAGTAGCTCCGAGAAATGCTCCAATTGAACCAGGTATAATTAATCGTTTTACAACTTGCCTATCTACATTGCCAAATTTAATGTGGGATATCCCAGAAGCTGCAGTTGTTACTACTTCAGCCATATGGACGGAAGCAGAGGCAATGGCTGGTGATATACCTGATAAGAGTAATAGTGAGGTTGAAGTAACACCATAAGCCATCCCTAATGCTCCATCAACTAATTGTGCACAAAAACCTACAAAAGCTAAAATAATTAATTTTTCCACCCCGATACACTCCTTCATATAAAAGAAGAATAAATATGTGAATATGCAGTTTTCAGAACAATTCGAGTTTCTAGACTACAATATGTGAGTAACATTTATTGAGTGCATACCTAAATTATTTTTTTATATAATTTAGACTTGAAGGAATGAATTGAGGTGAATTCATTGGATTACTGACCAAAAAAATGAAAACTTTAGTATAAATTAAAAAAGGGATGACCAGAAAATCTGGAACAACCCTTGAATCTAAATATAAACATTTCAAAAGGCTTATTCTTTTTCTTGTAATACTGCTTTTAGTAAATCGCCTAAACTTGTTCCAAAAGTGTTATCTTTTTTTGTATATTTTTGGATAAGTTTCCGTTCTTCTCGTTTATTAACCAGTTTTTGCTTTTCCTCAGCTTTTTCTACAATATTACAGCGACGGCATTGGAAATAAGCACCAGCTACACCTTGATGTATTTCCATTCGCTTATGGCATTGTGGGCAACGGCGATTTGATAATTTCGGATCCTTTCTTCTTTTGTAAGAACACTCCAGATTCGAACATATTAAAATCTTACCGTCCCTCGTATTTTTCTCCTTCAAGAATGATCCACAGTCAGGACATTTTGAACCGGTCAAATTTGGTGTACGGTATGTTTTATCACTTTGTTTAATTTCAGCGACAAGAGCTTTTGTTTTTTGGCGAATTTTTTTCAAGAATACTTCTGGTTTTGCTTTTCCACGGGCAATTAATTCTAATTCCTTTTCCCATTTCGCTGTTAATTTAGGTGATTTCAACTCTTCGTTAACTAAATCTATCAACTGTTTTCCTTTTTGGGTTGAATAGAAGCGACCATGTTTCCGTTCAACAGATTCTGATGACACAAGTTTCTCAATAATTTCTGCACGGGTAGCTGGTGTACCTAAACCATATTTTTCCATTTGGCCCAGGATATCTGCCTCTGTAAGTCTTTGCGGTGGTTCAGTAAATTTTTCTACAGAATGTACCTGTTTAATTGTAAATATTTTTCCTTTCATAATTTGTTGGAATTTTTTATTGTCTATTATCTCTTCATTCAAGTGTAACACTTTTTTAAATCCGAGATCTGTAACATTCTTTGTCCTTGCAGTTAATGTTTCACCACATGCTTCCAATGTGATATGGATTGTTTCATATTTGTAAGGAGGTAAAAACATTGTTAAAAAACGGCGAACAATTAAATCATAGATTTTCTGTTCTTCGGCTGTTAAGTTTTCGAAATGTACTTTTTCTTCTGTAGGAATGATAGCATGATGATCAGTAACTTTATTATTATTAAATACTTGACGGGCGAATACTTTTCCTCTTTTCTGTAAAATTGGTTGTACTTCTTTGTTATAAGCGGAAGCAACAGCTTGTAGACGTTCTGACATTGTATCAGCCATATCTGTTGTTAAATACCGTGAATCTGTCCGAGGATAAGTAATCAGTTTATGTTCTTCGTATAACCTTTGTAAAATGGTTAACGTTTTTTTGGCAGAATAGCTAAATCTTTTATTGGCTTCCCTTTGCAATTCATTTAAGTCATAAGGTAAAGGTTGAGGCTCTGTTTTTTCTACTTTAATCATTTCTTTAACTTGTGCTTTTTGTCCATTTAATTTTTTGGCAATTTGTTCGGCTTCTTCTTTCGAGTAAATTCTTTTTTCACCGTGTTTTTCCCAAGTAGCTTCAAAAGTATTTAGTTGAGCAAGAATAGACCAAAATTTAGTTGGTACAAATTTTTGAATTTGTTTTTCCCTTTCAATAATTAAAGCAAGTGTCGGTGTTTGAACACGACCAGCAGAAAGTGGGTCTTTATATTTTGTTGTCAGTGCGCGTGAAACATTGAGTCCAATTAGCCAATCAGCTTCTGCTCGACAGACGGCGGAATGATACAGATTCTCGTAGTCTTTACCAGGTCTTAAATTGTTAAAGCCGTCCTGAATTGCCCGGTCGGTTACCGATGAAATCCAAAGACGTTTTACCGGTTTCCGAAAATGTAACTTTTCTAATATCCAACGAGCAACGAGCTCTCCTTCACGACCTGCATCTGTCGCAATAATAAAATCTTTAATATCTTTACGCTTAGTTAGTTGTTCAATGCTTCTAAACTGGTGTCTCGTTTGTTTCATCACTTTTATATCCATCTTTTCCGGAATAATGGGTAAATCTTCTAAACGCCATGTTTTATATTTGGGGTTGTAATGTTCCGGCATTTTTAATTCTACTAAATGCCCAAGCGCCCAAGTAACGATATATTTTTCTCCTTCAATATATGATTTATGGTGATCCTTCAAGCCGAGTACTCTGGCAATTTCACGAGCTACACTCGGCTTTTCGGCAAGAATTAATGATTTCATTAAGATCTCCTTTCAAAATGCTTTAAAGTTTCGCTTTGAATTCTTTTTTTAGTTTGCTATATATTTTATTTTACCACGATTCAAGAAAAACACTTGTTTTAAAAGTATTATTGTATTTGAAACTAGGTTATAATAAAGAAAATTACTTTGAACTACTTGATTTTAAAATAAAAATTTAATATAATTATTTCGAAATCGAGATAATGATAAGGAGTATGATAACATGACTGAAGAGGCAACGAAACTGAAAGATGAAGAGTTGTCATTAAAATTATTTATCATTCTAACGAGAGCTTTAGAGGCGATTGAAAAAAACATCGTCAAAAATATAAAAAGTTATGGGTTAAATTTAACCGAATTTGGTGTGCTGGAATTGTTATATCATAAAGGTGATCAACCAATTCAAAAAATTGGTCAAAAAATTTTACTTGCTTCAAGTAGCATTACGTATGTTGTTGATAAATTAGAAGAGAAAAATTATTTAATCAGAAAAGCCTGCCCAACAGACCGTCGAGTAACTTACGCATCCATTACAGAAGAAGGTAAAACGTTGATGGACGATATTTTCCCGAAACACCGAGTAGCTATGAGTAAAATTATGGCCGGTTTAAATATAGAGGAAAAAGAAATTGTCATTGATAAGGTGAAAAAGCTTGGTCTATATGCTCAAGAACTGGAATAAGAAAGAGTTCTTTACAGTTTCAAAATTGTAAAAGATGAAAAAATTGAATTTACTTATAATAAGAGAAGAGCATTTAACTAAGCTTTTCTCTTTTTCTTTTTACAATAAGGAAAATTAGCGACAGGCTTTTAAATCATCTATAATAGAAATGCTTTTCTAAGATTTATGTACCATTGTTCAGCTTTAAGTTAGATTTGTTTAAGAAAAACTCGCTCAGTAGTGCACATTTTTTGTGAAAATGTTAACTTAATTGAGTTGATAACAATTGATAGTAATAATCATTATCATTATAATAGGTTGGACGAGGTTTTCGTATACTTCAAAAGAAAATACAAAAACTATTGTATAACTTAAAGATAGTTTTGATTTTATGGAAGGTGATATGGTGGAGAGGAATCTAAATGATCAACAACAGGTTAGCCAAACTGAATATGTGGAAGTTTGGGAAGACCTTGTTAGTATAAAAGATTTAGTGATCTCTTTAATTATATGTTTAGTAACAACATTAGGATTATATTTTATAGCACCAAACAATGGTTCAATCCCGTTATTTTTTGGGTTGTTTGGAGCGTTATTAGGTTTTGGTATTTGTAGTTTTCTATTTAAACCAAAAAGAAATTTTATTAAAGATGAGGAAGGAAAATAATGGATCCAAGTTTACTTATACAAATGATCATTGCTGCAATAATAGGAACTATCCTTTACACAATCATTGGTATAGTACCAGGTACTGATGAAACAGCGGTCATTGCACCGGTAACTATGGCTGTCGTATTAGCCGGTGTGTCTCCGATTGTTGTTCTTACCTTTTACTTATCAGCCATTATCGCTCATAAGTTGTCGGATTCTGTGCCAGTTGCAGTTGCTGGGATCCCTGGGGGTGTCATGGCGACACCAATGGTGGAACATGCCATGGTATTAAAAAAATATGGTCAGTCTGAAACGAGTATTCGAAAAATGATTTCGGGATCAGTAATAGGTACGTTTGTATCTGTTCCAATCAGCTTACTTTTAGCTGGTGCTTTAACTCCTTTTGCCGACTGGTTCAGTAATTATGCCAACCAAATTTTATTTACAGGTGCCATTATTTTAGCCATATTATCAAAAAATCGTTGGTTAGCCTTGCTAATTATTGTACCCTTTGCTTTATTAATTCAAGGTTTACGTCAATTATATTGGGCTTTAGATGTTGTTCCTGAAAATAAGACTGTATTTACATCATTCTTTTTAGGAATTACGATTGGTCCTGTAATTGTTACGTTAATAGAATTATTAAATAAAGATAAACGCAAAGAAATGGTGCGTACGAATAAAAAGAATATAAAATTATCAAGGACAAACCAACAAAAAGGCTTACCGAACCCGTTTAAAATTTTAACTGTTAAAGAAGTCGTGATGAGTTCTATTTCATCTGTTATTGGCTGTATCACGTTCTTATTTAGTGCTGTAGGTATTACAACGTTAGTAGGTGAGTTAATGTCAAAAAGTGAAAAGGACCCGGTGAAACGCTCATCACTAGCTATTGCCAATATGGAATCATTGGCCAACTCGACCTATATTGCCGGTACTTTAATTCCATTAGTCGCATTAGGCATACCATTATCATCGGTAGCGTTAGGTCCCGGACAAGCTTTATTTAATGCGCCACCTGTTTTTACAAAAGAACATAATATCCACCATATCTTATCCTTATCGGATTTTGTATTGGCTGTTGTAATTGGTATTGGAATTTCATTAATGATTACTTATGTTTTAATTGTGAAATATGCGAATGAAATTTGTACATTTGTTTTTAAATGGATTCCCCATGAAGCTATTTTAGGACTATTTTTGGGTCTCGTCATTTTACTAGCATTTATTGATGCTGGTTGGTTGAATATTGCCGGTGTACTACTCGTTGGATTAGTATCGGGTACATTACATCGATGGGGAGTTAATTTTGGTGTTCAATTTATGATTTTATATTGTGCACCTTGGTTAGTATCTGTTATAGCAGGTTAAAATTTTTTTAGGTTATAGAAAGTGAGGAATCCCTTTGTTCTCTTCACGAAATCGAGCAATCGGTAAAGCTCATAGCAAATTAATATTAATCGGAGAACATGCTGTTGTTTATGGACAACCAGCGATTGCCCTTCCTTTTCCAACGCTTACAGTTACATGTGCTATTGAAGAGGCTGATTCTGGCATTCATCTGGATAGCAAGCTTTATTCCGGTCCGATTGATCAAATTCCAAAACGGTTAAAAGGGCTTGCAATATGTATTCACAAGACGATACAAGAAATAGGTAAACATCATAACGGCCTATTATTAAAAATTGAATCTATGATTCCGATTGGACGTGGATTGGGTTCGAGTGCAGCAATAGCCGTAGCTATTGTAAGAAGTTTATTTCAATATTTCAATTGTGAGTTGTCAGATGAAAAATTAAGGGAATTGGTCAATATTGCTGAAACTTATGCCCATGGAAATCCGAGTGGAATCGATATGGAGTCGGTTTGTTGTGACGAACCGATTTGGTTCGAAAGAGGAAAAGGTATTGCTTCTGTTGCGATTCGCTCCTCCTTTTATTTAGTTGTGGCTGATACTGGTCGTGCTGGCGATACTCGTTCAGCAGTGGGAAGTATCAAACATAAATTAGATAAAAGTCCAATACAAACGAAACAATCGATTGATCGAATTGGCCAATATACGCTCGATGCTCGAAATGCCCTCATACAAGGGAATCTTGTTCAATTAGGTTTACTTTTAAATTTAGCTCAGACGGAACTGGAGAAATTGGGAGTAAGTGACCACGGTATTAACCATCTTGTCAATATCGCAAGAAATGCGGGGGCTTTAGGTGCAAAACTAACCGGCGGCGGCCGAGGGGGATGTATTATCGCATTGGCAGAAAATTGTGTTCAAGCAAGAGAAATTAGTGAACAGTTAAATCAAAATGGTGCAAAGCGCACCTGGTCCTTTAAAGTAGAAGAAACACAACAATTTCAGTCAATTACTTCTTAAAAACGGAGTGTGTTATATTGAAAGCAACGGCAAAGGCACATACAAATATAGCCTTAATTAAATATTGGGGAAAAAGAAATGAAGAACTTATTTTACCAACAAATAGTAGTTTATCAATTACATTGGATCTTTTTTATACGGAAACTACGGTTGAATTTGATGAAAGATTGACAACAGATATCTTCTATTTAAATGGTGAGGAAAAGGGTACAGATGAAACAGCAAAAGTTTCTAGATTTCTAAACCATGTACGTAAGCTTACCGGTGATACAAGATTTGCAATTGTTTCTTCTCAGAATCATGTTCCGACTGCGGCCGGCTTTGCATCTTCAGCTTCCGGATATGCGGCGTTAGCTGCAGCATCATCGAAAGCGTTGGGATTAGAGTTAGACGGTAAAGAGTTATCAAAGCTTGCTAGACGAGGCTCTGGATCAGCTTGTCGTTCAATATACGGTGGGTTTGTTGAATGGAAAAAAGGAGTAAAAGAAGATGGTAGTGATTCCTATGCAGTACCGATCTTAGATCAGAAAGCGTGGAATTTATCGATTTTATCAGTTATGATTGAATCCAAACAAAAGAAAATATTAAGCCGTGAAGGAATGAAGCGGACCGTCCAAACTTCTCCGTTTTACGATGGCTGGTTAAAGGCAACAGAACAAGAATTACAAATCGCCAAGAAAGCGATTGAAAAAAGAGACTTTGAAATGCTAGGTGAGACGTTGGAAAAAAATGCATTTAAAATGCATGCAACGACCTTAGGGGCCGACCCGCCATTTTTCTATTGGCAACCGGCCACATTGGAAATTATTGATTGTGTTCAACATCTACGTTCCCAAGGTTTGTTTGCCTATGTGACGATAGATGCGGGACCAAATGTAAAGGTTATTTGTCAACCTGATGATGAACGAAAAGTGTTTCAGACATTAAATGAGATTGACTCGGTCAAAGAAATTTTTGTCTGTCATCCAGGACCGGGTATAAGTTACTTATAGTGTTCAGTAAAAGTCTTTTTGCCTACTTTCGGTATATTAAAGGAATGATGACAATATGAAGGACCAGGTCCTTAAAATTAAAGTACCAGGAAAATTATTTATAGCTGGCGAGTATGCCATTCTAGAACAAGGGCACTCTGCTGTTGTCATTGCTGTCGATCGTTATATGATAGGGGAAATTTCCTCTAGCGATTATAATGAATTACACTTACCTCAAATAGGCTTAAATAATATAAAATGGCAAGTTAAGGGGAAAAAAATTCTTTTTAATATAGAAGATAGCAAATTATCTTTTGTAAAAAATGCCTTGTATACCGTCATTCGTTTTTTCAAAGAAAAAGGAATAGCGTTACGTCCTTTTTCTCTAACAGTAGAAAGTGAATTAGACGATGGTGAGGGTAAAAAATATGGTTTAGGTTCAAGTGCTGCCATAGTTGTAACAGTTGTAACGGCAATGCTTCACTTTTTTCAAGATAAAAAAATTCAACCAACTGAAGAACTAATTTATAAGTTGTCAGCAATTGCTCATTATTATACACAAGGTAATGGTTCTTGTGCGGACATCGCGGCCTCCACTTTTGGTGGTTGGCTTAAATATACGATGTTTGATCATTCATGGTTAGATCATGAAATAAACGCGGGGACAAATTTAATAAAGTTAGTTGATCAAAAATGGCCTTTGTTAGAAATTAAACGAATACACCCCCCTCAGGATTTATATCTTGTTGTAGGATGGACAGGGAAATCCGTTTCAACAGTACCAATGGTTCGAAGTATTCAGGCATTACGAACAAATCATTTTGAAGTTTATCAAGAGTTTCTTAGTCAAAGTAAATATGCTGTATCCCGTTTAATTGAAAGTTTTTATGAAAATAATTCTTTACGAGCAGTAGAAAGTTTAACAGATAATCGTCATGCGTTAATGCACCTAGGTGAACTTGCCACCGTTGATATAGAAACACCTGAACTTAAAAAATTAATTTCGATTGCCAACCGTTATGGTAGTGGAAAGTCATCCGGTGCTGGTGGTGGAGATTGTGGTATTGCTTTTGTCATAAATAAGGAACATGTTGCAAAATTAGAAAAGGATTGGCAACAAGCTAACATAGAACCTTTAAAACTAAATGTTTCTTTAACAGGTGCATCGGTTAAAACGATAACGAAGAACCATCATTAAGCTTCTTATGAGTAGAGAGACTATTGTTTCAAAAGAAGGTGTCCAACATGTCGGATTCAATTCATAAAAGAAAATCGGAACATATTAAAATTGTTTTAAATGAAAAAGTAACAGGAGATCAAATAACAACTGGATTTGAACGGGTGCGACTTATTCATAATGCCCTACCAGAAATTGATTTTAAAGATATAAAGACAAATACAAATTTCTTTGGCTTTGAACAGAAAACCCCATTCCTGATTAGTTCAATGACAGGTGGGGCAGAGATGGCTGAGAGCATTAATCGAAACCTTGCTATAGCGGCAGAAGAAAAGGGATGGTTGTTGGCTCTTGGTTCAACCCGTGCCTTAATCGAAAGTGATGAACATCATGTATCCTTTCAAGTTCGAAAATACGCACCAACTACACCGATCATAGCCAATCTTGGTGCCGTTCAATTTAATTATGGTTTTGGTGTTGATGAATGTAAACGAATCCTAGAAATAACAGAAGCTAATATGCTTGTTCTTCATTTAAACAGTATCCAGGAAATTATTCAGACAGAAGGAAATACGAATTTTAACTCTCTATTAAGTAAAATTGAACAAGTATGCCGTGAATTAAAAGTTCCAGTCGGAGTAAAGGAAGTTGGCTGGGGGATTGATGGTGAAACAGCGAAAAGACTAACCGATGTGGGTATATCCTTTATCGATGTAGCAGGTGCAGGAGGAACATCTTGGAGCCAAGTTGAAAAGTTCCGTTCAAAAGATAAGATAAAGAAAATGGCAGCAGAAAGTTTTGTGGATTGGGGAAATCCAACAGTAGATTGTATTGTCTCGGTTAGGGAAAAATTACCAAATCAACTGGTTATTGCTAGTGGTGGTATACATAATGGTGTACAGGCTGCTAAAGCCCTAGCTCTAGGTGCAAACTTTGTTGGTTTTGGTCGTTCTATTTTAAAAGAAGCGACAGAAACTCCTGAGTCTGTTATGGAAGTTATGGAAATACGTGAGTTGGAGTTAAAAATGGCGATGTTTGGAATCGGTGTGAAGACGATTAATGAATTAAACGAAACCAATCGGGTAAAATTACTATAATTAACTTTTTCGAGAAATATTAGTAATTAGCGTCTTTTATTTAATTTAAGTTTCCGTTATAAATCTAATGATATTATTCCTTGAATTTTAACAAATGATTTCCTATAATGGATTCAACTAAAAACAGCAAACATTAAAATTTAAAAACAATGATAGGGGAAAGTATGATTCGATTATTTTTAAAAGAGAGCTCCGTCTGGTGGGAAGGAGTAAAAATACGGATCGGAAAATGTCCCTTGAGTTTCGTGCTGAACGTACAGATAATCCACAAGTAGGCTTCGACGAGTTGATGTTCGTTATAAACATCACAGTATAAAGAAGGACAGTTGCTTGGTGAATCGAGCATATTTACTCCAACTTACAGCAATTGTTTTATTTATACTGATAGAGGCTATATGTGTGAGCGTATAGTAAAAATAAGGTGGTACCACGTGCAAACAAACCACGTCCTTATCAAAATGATAAAGACGTGGTTTTTTGTTTAGAAAGTTTATGAATGTTTCTATCATAAAAATGCATATTGTAAGGTCAGAGGAGGTACCAAAATGAATCGACCATTAGTTTTTCAGACAGATTTTGGCAGAAATGATGGTGCGGTAAGTGCAATGTATGGGGTAGCATTATCGGTTAATCCTGCTCTTCACATATATGATTTAACCCATGATATACCGCAGTTCAGCATCTGGGATGCATCTTATCGGTTATACCAAACAATACGATATTGGCCAGAAGAAACAATCTTTGTTTCGGTTGTTGATCCTGGAGTAGGCACGGATCGAAAAAGCATTGTCATAAAGACAAATTTAAATCATCTTGTCATAACACCTGATAATGGAACCATTACTCATATATTAAATGAAATTGGCATTAAGAAAGCTTGGATTATCGATGAGGAAAAGAATCGACTTCCTCATTCTGGGGTATCTTATACTTTTCATGGAAGAGATATTTTTGCTTATACAGGAGCAAGAATCGCTGCAGGTATTATAAAACCTGAAGATGTAGGTGCTGAAATCCAAATTGACCAACTAGTTCAATTATCGATACCTGAAGTCCTACAAGTGAATGGGTCAATTATTGGTAATATTGACATTTTAGACATTCGTTTTGGTAATCTATGGACAAATATTGATTATCAATTGCTTAAAGGTTTGAATGTGGAATTTGGAGATCCATTTGAAGTTACGATAGAAAACGATGCGCAAAAAGTTTATAAAAGTAAAATGAATTTTGTACGAACCTTTGCAGAAACACGATTAGGTGATCCGTTATTATTTGTCAATTCATTGGATAAAATTGGTGTGGCTATAAACCAAGGCTCCTTTGCGAATACATATGGAATAAAGTCGGGAGCAAAATGGAAAATTTGCTTGCAGTTACTGAAATAATGGCAATGATTCATGACATTAAAATTAAAAACCTTTGGCCAAATAATGGAATAAGATTTTATCCCTCTGTTGGATATTGGATGTACTAAGAACAAGAATGAAGTAGAAACGCAGAGATAATGACCAATAGAGGGATTTAAAGACTTAACGAAGTGAAAAAACAAGAAAGAAGGTGTGAAAAAATAAATCAGGGATTGCGGTTTTCTTTTATTAAAGACAAGTTAAGTATCATATATGTTGAATCTAGCTAGCAATAAAACAGTACTCCTGCTTTTAATCATTTTTATTTTCTTATTTTAGACGATGTAAGCTCGTTAAACAATGTTAAAAAGTTAACAATTCTAAAAGCTATAGTTTCATGAAAAAGGAACGATTTAACCCTAAATTATTAATTATTATATTTGATCAATTAATCAAACGTTTGATTTAAAACCATAACCTAAGCGATATTTGCTTCCAGTCATCCTAATAAACATGTATTACAAATTTATAGAAATATTGGTAAAAACTAACTAGGTGAAATAAATCAACATAATAAACATTACAATGGATATATTCTAAAACAAAATTTAGACTTCAATCAAACTAAATCATAAAAGCCGTCTAATTGCGAGTTTTTATGTAACTTTAGTAGAGAAAATATTGAACAATGTTATAATATACATGAACAAATTGTTAACTTTTTAATTTTGGTGTAAATTTTTATTTTGACGGGGGTTAAAAAAGGTGAAAAGAAAATACGCCGATGATTCTTTGGCTTTACATACCGATCTATATGAAATAAATATGGTACAGTCTTATTGGCAGGATGGAATACATAATAAACGGGCAGTGTTTGACGTATATTTCCGTGATATGCCTTTCGGTAACGGCTACGCTATTTTTGCGGGACTAGAAAAAATCATAGATTATATACAAAATTTTAAGTTTACAGATGATGATCTCGCGTACTTACGAGAACTTGGCTATCAGGATGATTTTATTGAATACTTAAAAACCCTCCGTTTTACTGGTAATATCCGTTCTGTTGTTGAAGGTGAAATTGTTTTTAATCATGAACCATTAATACGAGTTGAAGCAACACTGGCTGAAGCACAATTAATTGAAACCGCTTTATTGAACATTGTGAATTATCAAACATTAATAGCTACAAAAGCTTCTCGAATTAAGCAAGTGGTTGGTAATGAACCGATAGCTGAATTTGGAGCAAGACGTGCTCAAGAAATGGATGCGGCAATTTGGGGGGCAAGAGCAGCTGTCATCGGAGGTTGTGGTTCAACATCAAACGTTCGTGCTGGAAAACTCTTTGGCATTCCTGTATCTGGTACGATGGCACATGCTATGATTCAAGTGTACCATGATGAATATGAAGCATTTCGTAAATATGCTACTGTCCATAAAGATTGCATATTTTTAGTCGATACTTATGATACGTTAAAATCCGGTGTTCCAAATGCTATTCGTGTAGCCAAGGAATTAGGAGATCAAATTAACTTTATCGGTATACGTATTGATAGTGGTGATCTGACGTATTTATCAAAAGCTGCACGGAAAATGTTGGATGATGCTGGATTTCCAGATGCCAAAATCTTTGCGTCGAATGATCTAGATGAACTAACAATACTAAATTTAAAATCGCAAGGCGCACAAATTGATAGCTGGGGTGTAGGTACAAAATTAATAACTGCTTATGATCAGCCTGCTTTAGGCGCCGTTTATAAATTGGTGGCAATTGAAGAAAATGGGCAGTTAGTCGATACCATTAAAATAAGCGGAAATCCAGAAAAAGTAACTACACCTGGTCTAAAACGGATATATCGTATTATTAATAAACATAGTTGGAAATCGGAAGGAGATTATATTGCCCTAGATTGGGAAAATCCACAAGAAGAAGAACCGTTAAAAATGTTCCATCCCGTTCATACTTTTATTAGTAAATATGTAACAAACTTTGAAGCTAAAGAATTGCATCAGAATATTTTCATTAATGGGGAATTAGTTTATAAACTCCCAGAGATTCAGGAAATCAAAAAATATGTTGATGAAAACCTTAATCTATTGTGGGATGAGTATAAGCGAATATTAAATCCCGAACAGTATCCAGTTGATTTAAGTCAAGCATGTTGGGATAATAAAATGGCAAATATTGAAAAAGTACGACAACAAGTAGCATCTCTAAAAAGTTAATAAGGTAGTATAGAAGAGTGGGGATTGAATATCCTCACTCTTTCATTTTTGATTATTTACGTATAAATAATGGTTTCCAGTAATGTCTACTAGGTTCACCTCTTGCATAATCCAATCCCATTGAAATTCCTACTTAAAATATTCGCACTATGCCTATTCATCCAAGATTGGACGCCTGAATTGCGGAGTACTTTGATCCATTGCAATATTCTCCCCAACAGCTACTTAGTGTATTCTATAATTTTGAAACATAGTAAATATGCTTCCAGACTATGTAAAAAATAGTTTCGATCTCTCATGAAGAACGATTATGTTTGGCGACTCTGGAGAGTTCCCAATTATGTTCGAGAGGCTTTCACTTATGCTTTGCACCATAATTTTATTTTAACAACTTGTGCTTCAAAGTTCTTTTCTGAAATGTCTGGTACCGTTAATTTATTATTTGGCTAAATAAAAGAAGGATTTTGGATATGTGGGTTAACTCGTATTATTTCCTTTAATCTTACTTGGTCCATGTTGCGATTTTACACATATTGTCTCTAGGTTTTACAATATATGCTGTTGGTGCATAAGTAATAGTAGGGACTACAAAGTAAGGAATAAAATTACTGTTTCACAATTTCCCTCTCTTTTTCTCCACTTCACCTCCCCATTTATTTTCCGTATAGCATGCTAAAAAGAGAATATATAGGGAACAAAAGGGGATTCCTATCAATTTATATAAAATAAAAATAATTTAAAATATTTTAATAAAAACCTTCCTTTTATTAAGGTAGTCAGGTATAATGTAAATATGAACATTCTGTGAACGTCTTATGAATATTTTTTGAACAATTGAAATAAATTTAAGGTAAGGGAGGCGTTCTAATGGGAAAATTTCTAGCGTATTATTGTCTCGGGGCTGGTCTATATTGTTTAGTTGCTATTTTTTTCGGGTTAATGTCTGGTCAAGTTTTAAGTACAGCCTTTTTATTGTTTTTAGGAATTGCAAACCTGGTTCTATTCTACTTTGTTAATAAAGCAGAACAAACAAAAAAAAGACGGCCGAAACTACGTTTAATTAAAACATAATATTGAAGTTGAACAAGCTATTAAAGTTTGTAATAACTTTAATAGCTTTTTTATTCTCTAACGTTTTAAATTTTTTTAAAACGGATAGAAATATAAATAGAATTTTACCGATTTTCCCTTTTTACTGGAGAACTTTACTAAAACAAAATTATGTTAAAGACTATACAAACTATGTTAAAATAAAAAACAGTGACATTATATTTGGAGTATAAGGGAGCGAATTTAATAATGGATTATCGAGTATTACTATATTATAAATATGTAGATATTGAGGACCCGGAAACATTTACACAAGAACATTTAAAGTTCTGTAAAGATTTAGGTTTAAAGGGTCGTATTCATATTGGATATGAAGGAATTAACGGTACTGTTTCTGGTACGGTTGAGCAAACAAATAAATATATGGAAACGATGAAACAAGATCCTCGTTTTAGTGATATGGTATTTAAAATTGATGAGGCAGAAGGTCATGCGTTCAAAAAAATGCGTGTACGTTTCCGAAAAGAAATTGTGAACTTGAGTTTAGAGGAAGATATTAATCCGAACGAATTAACAGGTCATTATCTTGAACCTAAGGAATTTTTCAAAAAGATGCAAGAACACAATACGGTTGTGATTGATGTTCGTAATGATTATGAATACGATTTAGGACACATTCGTGGTGCAATTCGACCGGATGTGAAAACGTTCCGTGAAACACCTGAATGGTTCCGCAAAAATAAACATAAATTTGAAGGTAAAACGATTTTAACTTATTGTACCGGTGGTATTCGTTGTGAAAAATTCTCCGGTTGGTTAAAACGTGAAGGATTTGAAGATGTTTACCAACTTCATGGTGGGGTTGTTACTTATGGTAAAGACCCTGAAGTGAAAGGGCAAATGTGGGATGGTAAATTATACGTCTTTGATGAACGGATCGCTGTTCCTGTGAACCAAGTAGAACATGTTGTTGTAGGACGAGATTATTTCGATGGTGAGCCTTGTGAACGTTATGTGAACTGTGCAAACCCAGAATGTAATAAACAAATTCTATGTTCTGAAGAAAACGAACATAAATATTTACGAGGATGTACCCATGAATGCCGTGTTCACCCTAGAAACTTATATGTCAAAGAACATGGTTTAACAAAAGAACAAGTAAAAGAACGATTAGCAGCAATTGGTGAAGAACTAGTTAATGCATAACGAAACTAGAGGTTTTCTGCTTATTATGCAGAAAACCTCTTTTTATGTTGAGTCAGAATATAATAGTGATAAATATTGGAATTAAAAATGCGCTAAGAACAGCTGATAAGATCATCCCTGTTGAACTAATTGATCCAGTTGTTGCGCCGTATTCAAGTGCTTTAGATGTTCCAATGGCGTGTGATGCATTCCCTAATGCCATTCCTCTTCCTAATTCACTTTGAATGTTAAACCATTTAAATAGATATGGTCCGAGGATAATGCCTGAAAAACCTGCCATCATTACGAAGACAACGGCTAAAGAGGGAATGCCACCAATTTGATTGGCTACCTCTATAGCAATAGCACTCGTTATTGATTTTGGGATAGCAGAAAGGGTAACTTCATTAGAAAATCCTAACCATATAAAGAAAGATAAAATCGACACCATATTCACGATCATCCCTGTAAAAATGCAAGAAATAATAATTTTAAAATGCTTAGTAATGAGTCCGATATGTTTGTATAAAGGATAAGCTAAAGCCACTACCGAGGGCCCTAGTAATTCATGGATCCATTTTCCACCTATCATATATGTATCATATGGAATTTGAAAAAGTAGCAGAAACATAATCACTGCAGTAGTTGTAATTAAAGATGGATTCAATATGGGAAGTGGGTATTTTTTATATAAGTTAGTTGAGAAAATGAAGATTACTAATGTCACTATAATAAAAAGGATACTTGTTAGTATAATTTTCATGCCGTAAAATGATCCTCCCGTCCTACTGATTTTTTATTCCACTTTTCAGCAACAAAACCAGAACTTAACATTACAAGAACGGTGCTAAAAATAATAAGTAAAATTAGTAACGAACCCTTCCCTTGGAAAATATGAAAGTAATTCATAATCCCGACGGTAGCTGGTACAAAAAACAAAGTCATGACAGATAATAATAAGTTAGCCCCTTCCATAATCCATTTTTCTGGAATGATTTTTGTAATTAATAGGAGAAATAATAATAATAGACCGATGATACTACCTGGTATCGGCAAATGAAGTACTTGCTGAATTGTTTCTCCAAACTTACAAATAATATAAATGAAAAAAATTTGAATTAAAATTATAAATAATTTTTTCATGAAAATCTCTCCCGAACTTTAATAACTTATTCGAATCAAGTTTATATTATAATAAACAACATAATATGAATTTAAAATAGTTTCAACAAGAAAGATTTAGGCAAATTAAAAAAGAACGCTGAATTAGCGTTCTTTTTTAATATTTAGCCGTTATCCAATTGGGTGTCCAGCTGTCATAACCCAAATCGATCCGAACACAACTACGATTCCCATAAAGATGGCATAAATAGTGTGGACAACTTTTGTATCTCGATCTTCACCTTCAGACATGTGCATAAACATGAATA
>SMEH01000057.1_pt1 | contig 37080 bp, 26 predicted proteins | sample 2456361 | NCBI WGS metagenome assembly SMEH01 (sample SAMN10132587, study PRJNA489261) | soil metagenome | isolation source: day1 control-loamy sand soil ammended | place: USA | reverse complement strand
GTACAACACACCGGTCGAATCGACGAGTCTGATGCCCTCCCTGCCGTCGTGGTAGGCCACCGCCCTGCGTTCGGTCACGGAGATCGTGATGGTCGAGGGCCACGAACGGGACACGTCCACCTCGGCCACGCCGGGAAGCCTCGCCACCCGCGCCGCGACCTCGTCGGTGTCCACCCGCACCATCGGATGCTCGACCGGCACGTCGGCCACCGCCCGGACCCGGTCGGCCCCCACCGTGTGGGCTCCCACCACCTCGACCGTGCTCACTCCGAGGAAGGGGGTGAACCACACCAGATAGCCCAGCGCGAGCACCGTGAGCACACTCAACGCCACGATGCGTCGCCGCTGCACCACCCGCTGCCGCGATCGCGAGCCACCACGCCGGCGTGATCTCGTACGCCCACCCCGCGACGTCGCACGCGACGACGTCACCGTCGCCCGAGGGCGACGGGACGCACGCTGCCTCGTCGTGACCACGGCAGGGATGTCCTCACCTGTCTCGACGGTCCAGCTCGGCGAGCAGTTCAGGACCGAGCTGAGTGACGTCACCCGCGCCCATCGTCACCACCACGTCACCCGGTTTGGCCAGATCGGCGACGAGGGAGACGGCACGATCGAACGCGGGCTCGTAGTGCGCGTTCGCCCCCTTGATACGGGAGGCCACCAGCTCACCGGTCACCCCGGGCTCCGGGTCCTCCCTCGCCCCGTAGACGTCGAGGACCACGACCTCGTCGGCCAGCCCCAACGCCTCCGCGAACTCGGCGGCGAACGCCCTGGTCCGCGAATACAGGTGTGGCTGGAACACCACGACGACCCGGCCACGGCCCGCGGCCTGCCGCACCGCCCGCAGTTGCGCGGACACCTCCGTGGGGTGATGCGCGTAGTCGTCGTAGACCCGCACATCGCCCGCACGGCCCTTGAACTCGAACCGGCGCCGCACTCCGCCGAACGCGGCCAGGCCCTCCACGAGCCCCTCGAGGTCGGCACCGAGTTCGAGACCGGCCAAGAGCGCGGCCACGGCGTTGAACGCCATGTGCTCACCCGGGACGGCGACCCCCATCCGCAGCTGTTCGCCACGGAGCACGATCCGCACGGTGCCCCCGTCCTCGCCGGGGCTGTAGTCGAGCACCCTGGCATCCGCCTCGCCGGTCGCGGCGCGCCCGTAGCGGAGCACCCGCACCCCGTCCGCCTCAGCGCGGGTGGCCAGCTCCGAAGCGGCCTCGTCATCAGCACACACGATCAAAGTGCCGCCCGGCTCGATGCGTCGCACGAAGTCGTGGAACACCGCGTGGTAGGCATCCGCCGTGCCGTGGTGGTCGAGGTGGTCCGGTTCGATGTTCGTGATCACAGCGACCGACGGCGAGTACGACAGGAACGAGCCGTCGCTCTCGTCGGCCTCGGCCACGAAGATCCCGCCCTGACCGTGATGGGCATTGGCGCCGGACTCGTTGAGATCACCGCCGATCGCGAACGAGGGATCGAGGCGACAGTGCTGCAACGCGACCGTGAGCATCGACGTGGTGGACGTCTTGCCGTGGGTTCCTGCGATACAGGCGACCCGGTGTCCCTCCATCAGCGCCGCCAACGCCTCGGCCCGGTGCAACACCGGGATCCCCCGTTCCCGGGCGGCGACAAGCTCGGGGTTGTCCTCCTTGATCGCCGTGGACACGATCACGGCCGAAGGTGGGTCGCCGAAGACGTCCAGATTCTGCGCCCGCTGCCCCACCTCGATGCGCGCGCCGTGGGCACGCAGCGTCAGAAACGCCCGGGAATCCTTGGCGTCGGACCCCGACACGCGCCCACCCCGGTCGAGCAGGATGCGCGCGATCCCGCTCATCCCCGCGCCTCCGACCCCGATCAGGTGCGCCCGTCGCAACGGCTCGGGTAGTTCGAGTGTCCCGAGTGGCATAGTCCCCACGTCTTCCCCCTCATCGACTGCCCTGCTCACCGACGCCTCCCCGCGGCCTGCTCCAACACCATCGCCGCGAGGACCTCGTCGGCCTCCTTGTGGCCCAGTCCGACCGCCGCCGCACTCATCCGCGCCAGCCGCTCCGGGTCGGTCACCAGAGGTATCACGAGTTCGGCGACCTTGTCGCTAGTGAGCTCCTCATCGGGAACCAACAGCGCCGCTCCCGCGTCCACGGCGGGCCTCGCGTTGAGCGCCTGTTCACCGTTGCCGTGAGGCAGCGGAACGAACACCGCGGGCAGTCCCACCGCCGAGACCTCGGCCACCGTCATCGCGCCGGACCGGCACAACACCAAGTCGGCGGCGGCATAGGCGAGGTCCATCCGCTCCAGGTACGGCACCGGGACGTACGGCGGCTTACCCGCGAACTCCTGCACCACCAACGTGTTCTTCGGTCCGTGGGCGTGCAGCACGCCGACACCGGCCTCGGCGAAACGAGCGGCGGCCTGCGACACGGCGGTGTTGATCGAACGCGCTCCCTGCGAACCACCGAACACGAGCAGGGTCGGCGCATCGGGGTCCAGTCCGAAGTGCCGCCGCGCCTCGGCACGCAACGCCGCCCTGTCGAGCGCCGTGATCGTGCGCCGCAGGGGGATACCGATGACCTCCGCACCGGGCAGGGACGTACCCGGCACCGCGGCGAAAACCTTCGACGCGAAACGAGCCCCCACCCTGTTCGCCAGTCCCGCGTGCTTGTTGGCCTCGTGCACGATGATCGGCACGCGGCCCCTCGCGGCGAGATACGCGGGCAACGACACGTAACCGCCGAAACCCACGACGACGTCGGCACCGACCCGGTCCAACACCTCACGGGTACGCCGCACCGACTCCACGACCCGTCCCGGCAGTCGCAGCAGGTCCACGGTGGGCTTGCGCGGCAACGGCACCGGGGGCACCAGTTCCAACGGATAACCGCGGGCGGGTACGAGCTGGTTCTCCAACCCCCGTTCGGTTCCCAGCGCCACCACCCGGGCGTCGGGGCGCAGCCGCATCACCGCATCGGCCAACGCCATCGCCGGCTCGATATGCCCCGCCGTCCCACCACCGGCGACCACGACGGTCGGCGCAGGCTTGAGCCGCTCCGGCGAACCGTCGGCCTTCGCACTCTCCATCGCGTCGCCCATCGGCGACTGTCCACGCGACGCGTCCGCGTCGCCGGGCCTTGCCTCGGTCACGTCCGTCCTTCTCCAGTGTTCCCCACACGCCGCACCGAACACGGCGCGAGCACCTCACCCGATGCGATGCCCACGGACCGTCGCGCGAAGCCGTGACGGCCGGGTCCTCCCGGACCCGTTCATCTCCGCCCTCTCCGCGTCACCGTCGTCCGCTTCGCTGTCGCTCGGGACGTCGCACGACGACCGTATTCCGGGGCCGTGCGCCTACGTTCTCCTGTCACAGTACGACCGTTCCTGCCGTCGCGGCGTGCCGGACGGCCCGCCCTGCCGGCACCCATCCGGTTACCCCCGCGACGCCGCGCCGGAGGTCTGTAGGGCTCCGGCGCGGGCAACCGCATCAGGCGTCCGAACTTACCCGGACCCTGTGTCCGCAGCGCCGCGACCGCCTCCGGTTCGTGGCGTGCGCAGTTGGCCAGCAGTCCGAACAACAACATCGTCACGACCAGCGACGTCCCGCCGTACGAGATCATGGGCAACGTCAACCCGGTGACCGGCAACAGCCCCACGACGTAGCCGATGTTGATCGCCGCCTGCGCCACGACCCACGTGGTGAGCGTGCCCGCCACGATCCGGATCCACGGGTCGAGGTTGCGCATGGCGATGCGCAGCCCGACGAACGCCAACAGCCCGAACAGTCCGAGGACCACGAGACAGCCGACGAGGCCCAGCTCCTCGCCGATCAAGGCGAAGATGAAGTCGTGCTGCACGTTGGGCAGGTACATCCACTTGGACTGTCCCTGCCCCAGCCCCTTGCCGAACAGGCCCCCGTCCGCCAACGCGTACAACGCCTGGCTGGACTGCCACCCGCTGCCGAGCGGATCGGCCTCCGGGTCGAGGAACGCCACGATACGTTCCTCGCGGTATGTCGCGACGAACGCCAGTACCACCGCCCCCGCGGCGGCGCCCGCGACGATCAGGCTGAACAACAGTTTCGGAGCACCCGCGAACCACAGCAGCGCCAAAAGCACCACGGCGAGCGTGATGGTTCCGCCGAGGTCGGGTTGCGCCATGACGAGCGCGAACATCAACAACGCGGCCGGCACCACGGGCACGAGCAGATGCCGCCACTGATGCAGCACCTCGTACTTCGCCACGAGGACGTGCGCACCCCACAGCGCCAACGCCACCTTCGCGATCTCCACGGGCTGCAACGACAGCGGGCCCACCACGATCCAGCCCTGGGAACCGTAGAAACTGGTGCCCAACGGCGTCAGCACCAGCACCAACAGACCGAGGCACACCACCATCGCCGCGGGCGACAGCGCGCGGATGCGCGGCAGCGGGATGCGTACGCCCAACCAGAACGCCACCAGACCGACGGCGACGAAGACGAGGTGCTTCTGGAACAACGCGTACACGCTGCTGTCGGTGTCGTAGGACGACACCGACGACGCCGACAGCACCATGACCACACCCAGTGCCCCGAGGGTGCCGCACACCGCGAGGATGAGGTGGAAATCGGCCAGTGGACGCGCCAACCACGCCGTCAACGCCGTCCGCGTCACCACGGGGCGACGGTCCTGACGTGGCCGTGGCGATCGTGGGGAGGACCGTCGAGGGGCACGCTGCAACGAGCGCCGACGTCGACCGGCCCCTCGTGCGTTGTCGTCGCGGTCGGCGGCCACCGACGTCACCGCGATAGCTCGTCGACCGCCGCCGCGAACGCCTCGCCCCGCTCGGCGTAGTCACGGAACATGTCCAGCGACGCCGCAGCGGGCGCGAGCAACACAGCATCTCCCGGGCGCGCCAGTTCACGCGCCGCCTTCACCGCCGCAGTCATGGGTTCATCGTCACCCGAACCGATGCGTCGGACCAGGACATCCGGGGCGTGTCGCGCGAGAGCCTCGGCGAAGACATCGGCGTCCGCCCCCAGCAGCACCACTCCCCGCAGCCGCTCCGCGACGGCCGCGACCAGTTCGTCCACGGACGCACCCTTGAGCTGTCCGCCCGCGATCCAGACCACGCTGGGATGAGCCAGCAGCGATCCGATCGCGGCATGCGGGTTGGTCGCCTTCGAATCGTCGATGTAGCGCACGCCGTCGAACTCGCCGACTTCCACGGCCCGGTGTGCGCCGGGGCGGAACGAACGCAGTCCCTCGGCCACCGCTTCGGGGCCCACCCCGTACGCCCGCACGAGCGCGGCCGCCGCCAGCGCGTTGGCCACATTGTGCGGCCCACCGGGACGGACGTCGGCCAACGTACCCAGTTCCTCGGCCGCATGCACGGGATCGGCCACGAACGCCCGGTCGACGAGCAGGTCCTCCACGACACCGAGTTCACCGGGCCTCGGTGTGTCCAGGGTGAATCCGACCCTGCGGGCCTCCGGCGGTGCGTGCTCCTCTGCGAGTTTGCGGGACCACGGGTCGCGCAGGTTGGCCACGACGGTCCCGGAACCTCGATGGATCGTGCCCTTGTCCGCCGCGTACTCGGCGAGCCCGCCGTGCCAGTCGAGATGGTCCTCGGCGACGTTGAGCACCACCGACGCCGAGGGAGCGAGGGAGCGCGACCAGTGCAGCTGGAAACTCGACAGCTCCACGACCAATGTGGAATGTCCAGCCAGTACAGCGTCGAGCACGGCGAAACCGACGTTGCCGCACGCCACGGCGTCGACCCCCGCGGAGCGCAACATCGATTCCGCCATGCCGACCGTGGTGGTCTTACCGTTCGTCCCTGTCACCGCGAGCCACGTGGGCGGGTTCGGACGCTCCTGTCCGATCCGCCACGCCAGCTCCACGTCACCGATGACCTCGATGCCCGACGACGCCGCCGCGGTCAACAGCGGAGCGGTGGGACGCCAGCCGGGACTGGTGACCACGAGCCGCGTCCCATCCGGGGGTGTATCGAGGCCGGGGACGAGCCGGACGCCGAGGTCGCCGAGTTCGGCGAGCCGCTCGGCGTTGGCATCGGTGACGGTGACCTGCGCCTCCATCCCGACGAGCGCGGTGGCCACCGAACGGCCGGTCACCCCGGCGCCCGCGACACACACGGCGACCCCGGCGAGATCCATGGTCAGACTCACCCTCCTCCGAGGCTGAGCTGCTCACTGTAGAACAGCCCGATCCCGAACATGCAGCAGATGGCTGCCAGCAACCAGAACCGAATGATGACGGTGGTTTCGGCCCAGCCCGCCAATTCGAAGTGGTGGTGGAACGGTGCCATCCGGAACAGCCGTTTCCGGGTGGTTCGGAACACGGCGATCTGCAGGACTACCGAGACCATCTCCACGACGAACAGACCACCGATCACGATGGCCAGCAGTTCTGTGCGCGTGGTCATCGACAACCCGGCGACGAGCCCGCCCAACGCGAGCGAACCGGTGTCACCCATGAAGATCTTCGCCGGCGCGGCGTTCCACCACAGGAAGCCCACGCAGGCTCCGGTGGCCGCTGCCGCCACCACGGCGAGGTCCAACGGGTCCCGCACGTTGTAACACGCGGGCTGGAACGACTCGACACAGCTGAGCCTGGCCTGCCAGAACGAGATCACCACGTAAGTGGCGAGCACCATCGCCCCCGCGCCACCGGCGAGTCCGTCGAGACCGTCGGTGAAGTTCACCGCGTTCGACCACGCCGAGATCAGCAGGTAGCAGAACAGGATGAAGATGGGCACCGGGAACACGATGAGCGCGATGTCCCGGGCGTAGGACAGGTTCTGCGATGCCGGCGTCAGGTTGTTCTCGTCGGGGAACTGCAACACCAGGATCGCGAAGACCACGGCCACCAGGAGCTGACCGACGAGCTTCGCGGTCTTGTTCAGCCCGAGGTTCCGCTGCTTACGGATCTTGATGAAGTCGTCGACGAAGCCGACGATGCCCAAGCCCACGGACAAGAACAGCACAAGCAGCCCGGATGCGGTGGGACCGTCATTGGTCGAACCACGCCAGACGTCGACCAGATGGGCGACGAAGTACCCCACCACCATCGCGATGAGGATCGCGACGCCACCCATGGTGGGTGTGCCGCGTTTGGACTTGTGCCCTTCCGGGCCCTCCTCCCTGATCTCCTGACCGAAGCCCTGTTTCGAGAAGAACCGGATCAGATACGGCGTGAGTAGGATGGACACAACCAATCCCACGGAGGCCGCGATCAAGATACTGATCACGCTTCAATCCTCCTGATCCGCGAGCCGGGCTCGATCCCTCCTGTGTTTCCTCTGTCGTCACACGGTGAGTCGTGTCGCCTCACGCGCCACCGTCCTCTTCCAACAGCGCGTCGGCCACCCGCCACAGCTCGGCGACCTTCGATGCCTTGACAAGAACAACGTCGTTGGGCCGCAGTTGTTCGCGCAACAGCGCGACAGCGGCGTCGGTGTCCGGTACCAGGACCGACTCCTCTCCCCAAGAACCTTCATGGCTCGCGCCGCGGTGCATGGCGGCTGCCTGCTCGCCCACCACGACAAGCCGGTTGATGTTCAACCGGACGGCGAGCCGACCGATCTCGTCGTGCGCGGACACGCTATCGGCCCCCAGTTCACTCATGACACCGAGGACCGCCCAAGATCGTCGGGACGAGGTCATGGACGCGAGAGTCTTCAACGCGGCCCGCATCGACTCGGGGTTGGCGTTGTAGGAGTCGTTGAGCACGGTGACCCCGTCGGAACGGGTGGTGACCTCCATCCGCCGCTCCGAACGACGCGTGGCGGCACTGAGCCCGGCCGCGACCTCGGACAGCGGCATACCGAGTTCCAGCGCCACGGCGGCGGCCGCAAGAGCGTTGCCGACGTGGTGCTCACCCACCAGTTGCAACCTCACCTCGGCTCGTTCCCCGCCGGCCACCAGGTCGAAGGACGCACGCGCGTGTTCGTCCAATCGGACGTTCTCCGCACGCACGTCGGCCTTCGGTGACTCCCCGACACCCACGACCCGGGCGGACGTGCGTTGAGCCATCTCGGCCACGAACGGATCGTCCACGTTGAGCACCGCGACCCCCTCGGCGGGCAGCGCCTCGACGAGCTCCCCCTTCGTCCGCGCGATGCCTTCCTGGGAACCGAACTCCCCCACGTGCGCGCTACCGACGTTGAGCACCACCCCGATCCGCGGCGGTGCGACCGCGGCCAGTTCCGCGATGTGCCCCGGCCCACGCGCCGACAGTTCGAGCACCAGGTGCCGGGTTTTTCGATCGGCACGCAACGCCGTCCAGGGGTGGCCCAACTCGTTGTTGAACGACCCCGGGGGAGCCACCGTGGGGCCGAGCGGTTCGAGTAACTGCGCGATCAGGTCCTTGGTGGACGTCTTGCCCGAGGAACCGGTGACCCCCACGACCGTGAGACCGGTCTCCGACAGCCGGGTCACGACGTGCCGGGCGAGCGCGGCCAACGCGGCGAGCACAGCGGCACCGGACCCGTCGGTGTCCCCGGCCAGGGCCACGGACCTTTCGTGGGCCTGGCCCGGGGGCAACGGGGGCACGATCACCGCCGGAGCGTCGACCTCACGCGCCGCCAACACCCCGGCCGCACCCGCGGCCACCGCGGAGGCCGCGAAGTCGTGACCGTCGGCACGTTCGCCCGGCAACGCCACGAACAACCCGCCATCCGTCACTTTGCGGGAGTCGAACTCGACCGAACCGGTGACCCGCTCGCCGCCGTCGGCCCGGTGCAGCCGCCCCGAGACGGCCTCGGCGATCTCGGCGAGAGTGAGTTCAATCATTCCGTCACACCGAACCTTTCCCGAATGGCCGCCTCGAGTTCGTCCCGGTCAGAGAACGGATGGACGACGCCGGCGACCTCCTGCCCGCTCTCGTGGCCCTTGCCCGCCACGAAGACGACGTCACCCGCCTCGGCGCGTTCCACCGCCGCGGCGATGGCTTCACGCCGATCACCGATTTCCAGCACCTCACAGCCCTCGGCCGGCCCGACGGCCCGCGCCCCGGCCAGGATCGCCTCCCTGATGGCCGCGGGATCCTCGCTACGGGGATTGTCGTCCGTGACGATCACCAGGTCGCTACCCCGGGCGGCGGCCTCCCCCATCATGGGGCGTTTGGCCGTGTCACGGTCGCCGCCGGAGCCGATGACGGTGATGAGGCGGCCTTCCGTGCGCGCTCGCAACGCTCGCAACGCCTGTGTGACGGCGGCGGGTTTGTGCGCGTAGTCGACCACGGCGGTGAACGGCTGCCCGAGGTAGACGCGCTCCATCCGACCGGGCACCTCCACCGTCGCGAGTCCTTCGAGCACGGCGTCCAGATCGACCCCGACCGTGTCGAGGATCGCAGCGGCGAGCACGGCGTTGGCCACGTTGAACTCGCCCGGCAGCGGCAACACCGCCTGCGCCTTGCGTCCGTCGGGAGCGTGGAGCGTGAACGACTGTTCCCCACCGGGGGTGAGTGTGATGTCGGTGGCCCGCCATCCGGCGTCACTGTCGGGCTCGGTCGACACCGTCACGGTCCTCGGCGTGACCAGCGCCTGCCCCCACGCGCTGTCGACCACGACGATCTCGTGCGTGGAACGGCCGTCGAACAGCAGCGACTTGGCGGAGAAGTAGTCCTCCATGTCGCGGTGGAAGTCCAAATGGTCTTGGGACAGGTTCGTGAACGCCCCCACGGTGAAACGTGTGCCGTTCACCCTCCCCAGAGCCAGGGCGTGGCTGGACACCTCCATCGCCACGTGCGTGACCCCGCGCTCGACCATGTCGGCGAACAGGGCCTGGAGGTCGGGGGCCTCGGGGGTCGTGAATGCGCTCGCCAGGCGTTCGGAGCCGATTCGGGTCTCCACCGTGCCGATCAGCCCCGTGTGATAGCCGGCGGCACGCAGACCCGACTCCACGAAGTAACTCGTCGTCGTCTTGCCCGAGGTACCCGTGATGCCGAGCACCGACAGCGTCAGCGACGGTTCGCCGTAGATCCAGGCGGCCACGGACCCGAGCACCCCACGCGGGTCCGGATGGATGAGCACGGGCAGCCCCGACTCACGTACAGCGGGCCGGGAGGCGCCCTCCTCGTCGGTCAGAACGGCCACGGCTCCCCCCGCGACGGCGTCGGCCGTGAAGTCCGCGCCGTGGGCCCGCGCACCGGGCAGGGCGGCGAACAGATCCCCGGGAAGCACGTGCTGCGCCCGCAGCGTCGCCCCGGTGACCCTCACGGACTCGGCTACGGCCGGATCCGCGACGAGCCGGGCATCGGCGCGCGCGACGAGCGTGGTCAGGGGAACGGGTTCGATCAGGTGCGGACGGGGCGGCGAGACGACAACCCGGGCTTGGTTGTCCTGGCGTGACCGTCCCCGCACTAGCGCCTCATCGTTGTTCACAGACACGACGGAAGGTTACCGGCGAGGTTCGCGAGCCGCTGAGCCGCCCGCTCGGCCGTGTGCACACCCGCGCACCCAGCGCTTCGTTTCCCCGGGCCGTCGCCCGCCGCACTCCCGGTCCTTCGATCTTTCGTGCCGGGACACGGACGGGAAGCGCCGCTTCCTCCGAATCGGTGAAGGCGCCGCGCACATATGACAATTTTTCACAAACTAGTCGTAAACCCGGTCGACAACCCCCTACGGTTTGCGTATGAGACGTCGTCGAACCACCCCCATCCTGCTCGCCGCCGTCGCGATCACCGCCGCCACCACGTTGCAGGCCCCTGCGGCGGTCGCCGACCCGATCGCACTGCCGGCCGAGTATTTCCGGCTCGCCGAAAGCCCGTACAACCCCACGATCGCCCAGCTCGACAAGCTACTCCCCGTCGAGTCCTTCTCCGACGTACTCGCCAGCGCCAACCGCGCGGCCACCACTTGTTCCTCCGGCGCAGAGCACCAGGTCGCCGCGTTCTGCTGGAACTCCGGGGACAACGACACCGAGGACTGGTATCCACAGGGCATCAGCTCCACCGCCGACTCCTACGGCGAGGGGACCTACGAGGGCGAAACGGCCCTGTTCGTCAGCTGGTACTACCGCCACTCCTCTCCCAACAAGGGCGCTCGTATATCCTTTGTGGACTACTCAAACCCGGCCGCGCCGGCCTACCGGCACGTCCTGCTGGTCGAGCCGTACGTCAACTCGTCGGGCCAACCGGACTTCCGTCCCGTCCCCGTACACGCGGGCGGCATCTTCACCTACGGGCACTTCCTCTACGTGGCCGACACCTGGGGCGGCTTCCGCGCTTTCGACCTCCGCCACATCTGGCGGGTCACGACCGGCGACAAGAACCTGATCGGCCGTCAACCCGACGGGTCCTACCACGCGTTCGACTACCGCTACGCGCTACCCCAGGCGCACACGTTCACGGCGTCGACCACCGGCGGCACGGAGCGACTGCGGTTCTCCGCGGCATCACTCGACCGCACCAGCACCCCTGACAGCGTCATCGTGCCCGAATACAACGCCGACGGGACCGGCACCCGCGTCGTGCGCTTCCCCATCGACTACACCGACCGCAAGTTCAAGGAATCCCCCGACGGCTACACGTACGCCACCGAGGCCTACCGGGTGGACATCGCCAGCATGCAGGGCGCCACCGCCATCGACGACAAGTTCTACGTCTCGGCGAGCGCGGGTGCGAGCACTCGCGGCTCCTTCTACACGTTCACCGCGGCCGCTGGCCCCACCAAGCACTCCGGCGCGCAGCCCATCGGCCCCGAGGACCTGTCGTACTGGGGTCCCCGAGACCAGCTGTGGGGGTTGACCGAATACCCCGGCCGACGCTCCGTCTACGCCGTCGACCCCGCCGCGTTCTGACCGGCTTTCGACGGTTCCGCCGGAGCATCGATCTCCCGCAGTCGTCGCGGTCCGGTATCGGGCCGCGACGGCGGCGGCCCCAACACGATCCGGGCATTGGTGACGAACGCGCCCTCCGGGGAGGCCAGCACGGGATCGAGTGACAACGACCGCACCTCAGGGTGGTCCTCGGCCAACGTCGAGACCCGCAACACCAGATCCTCCAACGCCTCGAGGTCGGTGGGTTCGTCACCGCGGTACCCCATGAGCAACGGCGCGGTCCGGGGCTCCCGCACCAACGCGGCCGCGTCCACGTCCGTCAACGGCACCGCCCGGAACGCCTGATCACCGAGCAGGGCACTCACCACCCCCGACAGGGAGAACGACACGAGCGAACCGAACGACGGGTCGTCCTGCAGTCCGATGGCACACGACACACCCTTCGGCGCCATCCGCTGGACGTACACCTCGTCCCGACCGGAGACCTCACGCAGATCGCGGTAGGCCACCCGCACCGCGTCCGCCGACGAGAGATCCAAGCGCACCCCGGCGAGATCGGGCCTGTCCCGCAAGGTGTCGTCGAACGCCTTGAGCGTCGTGGGGTAACCGAGCTCGTCGGCGGCCGCTACCGCGTCGTCCTCGCTGGACACCACACGAAACGGCACGACCTCGATGCCGTAGCACTCGAGCAACCGCACCATGTCGTCCACCGGCAGCACTACGTTGCGCCCGTCCCCGTGCTCGTCCACCAACTCCTGCACCAAGCGCTGAGCACGCTCCAGGTGCAATCCCGAAGGCCGCACGACCGTGCCCTGGGGGCGTCGCCGCCATTCGGCGTAACGCACAACCCTCGCCAACGCGTTCACCGCACGTTCCGGACTCGGATACGACGGGATCGACCCGAACGCCACGGTGCCGTCGTCATCGGTGACGGCGAGCTCGTCGGGCACCCCCTCCGCGGCGAGGAACGTCGAGACGATGGGCTTCTCCAGGGTGGGGGACGTGGCCAACACCGTCTCCCGCAGCGCACGCGCATACGCGGTACCCGGGGTGGCCACCGGCGGCACGAACACGACGACGAGCGCATCCACGTCGGGTGATGCGAGGGCCCGCCCCACCGCGGCGGCGAAATCCTCCGGAGGCGCCTGCGAACCGACGTCCACGGGCTCGATCCCCAGTGTGAGCCCCTGCGCCCGCGCGGTGTCGGCCGCAAGAAGCGCGATCGCGGACGAGTTACCGACGATCCCGATCCGGGAACCGGCGGGCAACGGCTGGTTGGCGAACACCAGCGCCGTGTCGAACAACTGTGCCAGCGTGTCCACACGCACCACGCCGGCCTGTTCGAACAACGCCTGCACGCTCGACTCGTCGATTTCGGTGGAGGTCGCCGCGAGCTGGGGCCGCACCGCGTGCCTCCCCGATTTCACCGCCACGATCGGTTTGCTCCGCGCCAACCGTCGGGCAAGCCGCGCGAACTTACGCGGGTTACCGAACGACTCCAGGTACAGCAACACCACGTCGGTACGCGGATCGGTCTCCCAATACTGCAGCAGGTCGTTGCCGGACACGTCAGCGCGGTTGCCTGCCGAGACGAACGTGGACAATCCGAGGCCCCGTGCCTCCGCGTCGGCGAGGATCGCGATCCCCAACGCTCCCGACTGGCAGAAGAACCCCGTACGCCCACGCCGGGGTAGCCGCGGCGCCAACGTGGCGTTGAGCCGCACCGTCGGATCGGTGTTGAGCACCCCGAGCGCATTCGGCCCCACCACACGCATCCCGTGCGCCCGAGCCGCCTTCACCAACCGCAGCTCGGCATGCAGACCATGCGGCCCGGACTCGGCGAATCCGGCCGAGACGATCACCAGCGCCTGGACGCCCTTGGCCAGCGCGCCGTCGAGTACCGCCTCCACCTCGTCGGCGGGCACGGCCACGACGGCCAGGTCCACCGGCCCCGGAATCTCCAGCACCGATTTGTAGGCGCGCACCCCCCGCACCGCCACATGCTCGGGGTTCACCGGATACACCGGCCCGGCGAAGTCCGCGGCCAACAGGTTCGACAACACCGCGTAGCCGATCTTGGTGGAGTCGGTGGACGCGCCGATCACCGCCACCGAACGCGGGTGCAACAGGTTGTGCACGCTACGCGCCTCCGCGGCCTGCTCCCTGGCCCTCGCCACGGCCACCGACTCCTCGGTGGGGTCGATGTCGAGCTCCAGATGCAGCAGCCCTTCCTCGAAAGCACGACTCACCCGGTAACCCGCGTCCCGGAACACCCTCGTCATCGCCGTGTTCTCGGTCAAAACCTCGGCCACGAAGCGACGCAACCCACACTCCGAAGCCGCTGCCGCGAGATGTTCGAGCAGGATCGACCCCAACCCCCGCCCCTGATGCGCGTCGTCCACCACGAACGCCACCTCCGCCGAGGCCTCGTCGATGCGCTCGTAACGGCCGACCGCCACGATGTCGTCGCCCAACAACGCCACGAACGCCACCCGGTTGTAGTGGTCGACCGTGGTGAACCGCTTCAGGTCCCGTGGCGGGATCCGGGGATATGCACCGAAATAGCGCAGGTACCGGGTACGTTCGGACAACCGCGCGTGCAGAGCCACGATGCGATCGGCGTCGGTGGGCACGATCGGCCGCAGATGCACCGTCCTGCCGTCGACCAGTACGACATCGGCCTCCCAGCGTCGGGGGTAGTCGAACGGATCGCGGCCGCCGGTCCGCTCCTCGTTCGGCGCGCCGTCCGCTGTACCGTCAGCCATCGGGGCCATGGGCTTTCACCTCAGTCCCTCGGATCGTCGGGGTCCAGTCCGTACATCGGGAACACGGCACGGCGCGTATCCCTGACGGCACTGTCCACGGGGTCGCCGGAACCGTCGCCCCAGCGTGAGAAGACCGGCTCCGCACCATCTGAACTCTCGGTCATACTCGTGGGCACCTCCGCCCCGGGCGCCATCGCCAGCACCTGCTCGGTCCACGCTCTGGGCAACGGTGTCCTCGGGTCCACGTCCCGATCCAACACCGTCGCCAACAGATGTGTCCACGACCGCGGCACGACCCGGATCAACTGGTAACCACCACCGCCCACGGCCAACCATCGCCCTTCGGCATGGGTGTCCGCGAGTTCCCGCAACGTCCGGTAGATGGCCCGATGCCCGTCCACCGTCAGCGACAGATCGGCCAGCGGGTCCTCCTCGTGCGAGTCCACACCGCATTGCGTCACCAAAAGCTGCGGGCGAAACGCCGCCAACACCGACGGCACCACGGCGTGGAAAGCCCGCAACCATCCAGCATCCCCGGTCTGCGGCGGCAGGGGGATGTTGACCGCTCTGCCCTCCGCCTCCCCTTCCCCGATCTCACCCGAGTAGCCCGTGCCGGGAAACAACGTGAACGGATGTTGATGCAACGAGACGGTGAGCACGCGCGGATCACCGTAGAAGGCGGCTTGCACGCCGTCACCGTGGTGCACGTCGGTGTCGATGTAGGCGATGCGGTCGAAACCGTGGTCGAGCAGCCAGGAGATCGCCACGACACAGTCGTTGTAGACGCAGAACCCCGAGGCACGGTCCCGCATCGCGTGATGCAGGCCGCCCGCGATGTTCACCGCCCTTCGCGCCTTACCCTCCGCGATGCATCGCGCCCCCAACAGCGTCGAACCGACCACGAGTGACGAGGCTTCGTGCATGTCGGTGAACACGGGGTTGTCGGGTGTGCCCAAGCCGTAACCGACGTCCCAGCCCGCCATCGGCGCCTGTTTGACCGCCTCCACGTATTCAGCGGTGTGTGCGCGGTACAGCTCTTCGGCCTGCACCGGGTCCGGTACCAGCAGCGGCACGTCCTGCAACACGCCGAGCGCGGTGGCCAATCGGACCGTCAGGTCCAGGCGCACGGGATTGAACGGGTGGTCGCTACCGAAGTTGTAGGCGAGGAGGGCGGAATCCCAGACAACGGCCGAGCTCGACATGGCACCCGAGCTTAGGCGTGTACCGTCCTGTTTGGCCATGGGAACGTTGCGGGACCGCGGGCGTGCCCCGCACCGGTCCACAGCCGTGCTCAGCCGGGTTGCGGCCCTGTGGCGACCGGCCTGTCCGGGTCGGCGACCCAGTTCGACCACGAACCCGCGTACAGAGCCGCGGGCCGCGGGTGTCCCGCGAGTTCCAAAGCGAGCACGACCGAACACGCCGTGATCCCGGACCCGCAGTACACCCCCACGGGGGTCTCCGGTCCGACGCCGAGTTCGGCGAAGTGTCGTGCCAGTTCCTCGGCCGAACGCCACCGACCGTTCTCGTCGAGGTGCTCGGTGAACGGCGAATTGATCGCCCCGGGCACATGTCCGGCCTTCGGGTCCACCGGTTCCACCTCACCCGTATACCGCTGCGGAGCGCGAGCATCGAGCAACACACCGCTGCGGGCCAGTGACGCGGCGTCATCGGCATCGAGGACAGGCAGCGCCCCCGGCCGGATCACGACATCACCCGGCTCGGGTCGGACGATGTTCGTCTCGACCGGGCGGCCCTCCGCCGACCACGCGGCGAAACCACCGTCGAGCACCGCCACCCGACGATGTCCACCCCACCTCAACAACCACCACGCCCTCGCCGCCACGGAACCGTCCCCGTCGTCATAGACCACCACGGGTCGGGAACCGCTCACCCCGGCGGCACGTAACGTGCGTTGCAAAACGGCCGGTTCGGGCAGCGGATGTCTACCCTCGATACCAGGCTTTCCCGATAGTTCGGTGTCCACGTCCACGAACACAGCTTCCGGAACGTGTCCTCTCTCGTAGGAATCACGTCCCGACGGACCGGTGAGACGCCAACGCACGTCGAGCACTGTCGGAGGGTGATCGGAGTCGAGTAAGTCGGCGAGTTCGGCAGTCGAGATAACGGGTCGCATATCCCCTATCCTGCCTGCACCTACCTGGTACTGGCGGCGCATGGGAATCCCGGCTCGCCTGCCCTCAGCGCCGGTACCAGCGACTACCATAAGTAAGGCGAACAAAGGGGACAGGCGTGAACGATCTCATCGACACTACCGAGATGTACTTGCGCACCATCTTCGAGCTCGAGGAGGAGGGTGTCGTACCGCTGCGCGCCCGCATAGCGGAGCGTCTGCAGCAGAGCGGCCCCACCGTGAGCCAGACGGTGGCGCGCATGGAACGCGACGGACTGGTGGTCGTCGCTGACGACCGGCACCTCAAACTCACCGAGCACGGCCGCGAACTGGCGGTCGCGGTCATGCGGAAGCATCGGCTTGCCGAACGACTGCTCGTTGACGTCATCGGACTGGAATGGGAGCAGGTGCACAACGAGGCGTGTCGTTGGGAACACGTCATGAGCGAGGCGGTGGAACGCAAACTCGTCACGCTGCTGGGAAATCCGACGACGTCGCCGTACGGTAACCCGATCCCGGGCCTCGACAAGCTCGAGGCGGGCAAGCCGGCGCCGCCCGCCGAAGCCGACTTGGTACGGCTCGATGAGGTCGCCAAGTCCGGCGGTGGGCAGGTGGAGATCCGGCGGATCGCCGAGCACGTGCAACTCGACGAGGAGCTCATGGGCAAGCTGCGTTCGGTCGGGGTCGTGCCCGGAGGCACGGTGAAGGTCGGCAAGATCGCCAATGGGGACCCCACCGTGGAGGTGTCCAACGGCACCACGTCCGCTCACATTCCCGCATCGGCCCTGCATGCCGTACTCGCACAGGTTCGCTGAGAAACGACGGAACGGCGCAGCACGGCTATGCCGTGCCCACGGATTCTTCCGGTTGGTTGCCCGGCCGGGAGCCGACCACCGTTCGGGTCCCGGCCGTTAGCGTCCCTCCCTCCACCGCCCCGTCCTCTTCCCCCGTCATCTCCGCCCGGTTCGTCCGCACCGCCCACATATCGATGGAGGCGTCACCGGCGGGTGATCGACTCGACAACCGCCACGATGGCTGTACTGGCTGTTCGTGGTCCTCTACACCACATGACCCGTCGGCATCCGGTGTTGTCCTGACAGTCGTTGCTCCCCACTTCTCGCGCCCCTCTCGTGGAACACGTCGGAACTCACCGGACGAACACGGTCGTGTTGGCCGCGGGCGTGTCGGGCAAGAAACAAACCCGGGAGGACGTCCGTTGTCCCATACGACATCTCCAGCGGCCGGCGGCTACCACCCCGCTCCGTAGGACCGGAAGTGAGGGGTGCACACTGTCGCCTCGTAGACACTGAAACGTTTCCCGTTCGAGAAAGGGCCCGCACGAATGCCCATCGAGAGCACGACGTCGAGCACGCCCATGAAACTGATCGTCACGGGTGGCGCAGGCTATATCGGCAGTGTGTGCACGGCTCGCCTACTCGAAGCGGGGCACGAGGTCACAGTGGTCGACGACCTGTCCACCGGCCATGCCGACGCCGTGCCCGAAGGCGCTCGATTCGTGCAGGGCGACGCAGCCGAGGTCGCGAGCACTCTGCTCGCCGAAGGCTTCGACGGTGTTCTGCACTTCGCCGCGAAAAGCCTGGTCGGTGAGTCGATGCAGGACCCCGGTGCCTATTGGCGCGGCAACGTACTCACTTCCCTTCGTCTTCTCGAGGCGATGCGGACACACGGCGTTCAGCGGCTGGTGTTCTCCTCGACAGCGGCGACGTACGGTGAGCCGGAGACGACACCGATCCCGGAAACCGCTCCCACGGCTCCGACCAACACGTACGGCGCGACCAAACTCGCCATCGACCACGCCATCACCAGCTACGCGCGTGCTCATGGCCTGGCGGCCGTGAGCCTGCGCTACTTCAATGTCGCCGGCGCCTACGGCCGTTACGGCGAACGGCACACCACCGAGACCCACCTGATCCCGTTGATCCTGCAGGTGGCGACCGGACACCGCGATCAGGTGTACATCTACGGCGACGACTACCCCACCGAAGACGGCACGGCCATCCGGGATTACATCCACGTGGTGGACCTCGCGGACGCGCATCTGCTCGCGCTCGCTCACGCCGAACCGGGCACGCACCAGATCTTCAACCTGGGCAATGGCACCGGCTTCTCGGTGCGCCAGGTGATCGACGCCTGCCGCGAGGTCACGGGGCACCCCATCCCGGCCGTGGTGTCGCAGCGCCGGGCCGGCGACCCCGCCATCCTGGTGGCCTCCAGCGACAAGGCCCGACAGGTACTCGGCTGGAAGCCGCAGCACACCGATCTGCCGGGCATTGTCGCCGACGCCTGGGAATTCACCCGTCAGCGTCTGGAGAGGCAGTAGACGATCACCGGCGTGTCTCACGGGCCGTCCGAGTCGCCGTCCTCGGCTTCGTGACACCGAAAGCCGAGGACGGCGTCGTCCGGTGGGGCCTTCCAGATCGGACCGTTGTCGCTGGACCGGGCCAGACCGGCGAGCGTCTCCGGTGGTAAACCGTGATCGAGCGCCTGGCTGAGCAACTGGGACAACACATGGCCGGGATCGGCGGCCCGCGCCACCGACAACGCCATTCCCGCGAGAGCACCCTCACCTCGCACGTAGGCCGAGTAGGCCAGCAGGGTCGCTGGTTCCGCACGCTCGGGCGCAGGCGTGTGCCGCGTCAGCAGAAGCCACAGCCGCTCCGCTGCGACGGCGTGGGCACTGCCGACGGGTAGGGCCGTGGCAAGACACGCGTCGCGCACATCGGGCAGCGTGAGGCCGAGCGCCAGCTCCACCACCTCGGTGTCGGACGGTGCCAGTGTCCCCTTCCACGCCCGCGACAATGCTCTGCGCACCGCGACCCGTCCTCGGCGTATCGCCTCCGGTTCGTCGAGAGCGTCGACGACGGCACGCCGGTTCAGCATCGCCGCCCTGCGGTCCAGGACGTCCTGTGCCACGGGATCGAGCTGACGTTGCATGGCGGCCCGGCTGCTGTGGGTCACCAACCCCGCATGTGTGGTCACGGCCGCCAGCACCGTACTCCGCGGATCGGGCAGATACCCCGCACAACAGACGTCGTCATAACACCGCCATGGGGCCCCCGCCCGGATCGTCGGCACCCACAGGGCGTGTTGTACAGGAAGCCCCGCCTTGCCGAAGACGTCCTTGACGGCGGTGACGACAGCGTCGGCGGGTGGGCCCGTCCCATCCGGACACCGTCCACCCACGACGATGACGGTGACGGCGACCGAAGTGCGCAGGAGGGGTTCCACCAGCCGTGTGGCCAGTGTGATCTCGTTTCCGGGCGTGGGTAGATCTGCCCGCACGATGTTGCCGATGTGCGTTCCGGCCTCGCCTCGGTGACCGACCAGCACCACCGAATCGCTCGGTTCGAAGCCGAGTAGATGAGGGGTGGCCGCAAGCAAGTCCCCCGGATCCCTGAGATCGATCGTGGTCGTGTCCGCCGTGTCGTCCGTCGAATTCGGTCCTGTCGTGGAAGCCATGACTCCACGATGGCTGGACGGGGGGCGATTTCGAGGGCCCGGCCGAAATCTGTGGATGACTTGACCTCAATGTGGACAACCGGGGCCTTCCAAGCCCCGGTTGTCGCTGAACCGTCGGTGAGGTGTGCTATGTGCGCCGTCAGTGGCGGGGGAACGCCTCCCGAACCGTGGCTTGGCCACCCACCACGGGCAGGGTCACCTCCGACTTGGTCACCTCCAGCCCCACTCCCGTGCCGGGGCTCGGCCGCAAGGTGAAGTCGTGGTCGCTGGACAACAGCACGAACTCCAACCGATGCCCTTCGGCCAGGACGTAGTCCTGAGGCTGGAGTTCGAACGACAACCAGTACGGCACACCGGGCCGCACCGGCTGCGTACGCCATTCGCTGTTCCGGTTCTGCGGATCGGCCCAGCCGCGGGTGATGACGTGAAAACTACCGTCCGGAGCCCGGTCCACGAGGACGGCCGTCACGTTGGCGGCGGGGCGATCGAACATCAAGCGCAGCCGCACCGACGGAGTGCCGCTGATCCGGACCGGTGTGCGGGCGGCCTCGGTGGCATAGGACAACCGGTGCTCCGACGACGGTGCGTCCACCAGGTCCTCCACCTTCTCCCGGGCGTCGTCGGTGAGCCATTCGAACGCGGGCCTGCCACGCGCCGGCACGGTGGCCAGTCCGCCACGTCCGTCACCTCCGGAGCGCAGCCACAACGTGGCGTCCCGCGTACCCGGTGCCGGCCAGTCGGCCTCCTCGGTCCACGAGCCGTCCTCACGCTGGACCGTGGCCCTCGGCTCCTCCCCGACACCGTTGTCGATTCCGTACAGATAGTGGCTGAACCACCGGTTCAACGTGGTGAGCCACTCCTTTTTGCGCAACGCGTACGGATCGGTGTGTCCGGATTGGTGCAGCCAGATCTTGCGTTCCACGCCGTGCTCGGCGAGCGCTTCGTACCATTTCGCGACCTGGCTGACGGTGACGTTCCAGTCGTCCAGACCGTGTACCGCGAGCACGGACGCGTCGACCTTGTGCACGTCGTCCAGATAGTTCCGCTCGTGCCAGAACTCGCTGTAGTCACCCGTGAGCCGGTCCTGTGCCGCTTCCAGCCGCTCGATGACCGGACGGCAGATCTCCCGGTCGGCGCGGGTGTAGACGTACTCGGCCAGTACGTCGGCGTCCTCACCCTGATACCCACCGGGTGCCACCACCGCACCGTTCTCGCGGTAGTAGTCGTACCAGCTCGAGATCGCGGCGATCGGGACGATGGTCTCCAGCCCCTCGACACCGGTGGTGGCGACGGCGTTGGGCAGCGTGCCGTTGTAGGACACGCCCATCATGGCGGTGCGCCCTGTCGTCCAGTCGGCGTTGACCTCGGTACCGTTCGCGTCACGTGCCCGCGCACGCCCGTTCAGCCAGTCGATGACCGACTTCGCCCCCAGCGTTTCGTTCTCCCCGCCGGTGGTGGGGCAACCCGTCGACTGTCCCGTTCCGAGGGACTCGGCGTACACGACCGCGAAACCCCGTGCCAGGAAGTAATCCTGGTAGTGCCAGGTGATCTCGGCGAACGGCCGCGTCGGCACGTACAGCTCGCGGTCGACGTTGTGGTTGGTGACCGGATTACCACCCGCGTAGTACGGACTGGCCTGGTACACCACGGGCACCCGCAGGCCGTGGTCCGTTTCCCGGGGCCGCACGATCTCGACGTGGACCACGTCCTCGACGCCGTCGTGGTCACTGTCCACACCGGCGTCGACCCAGACGTCCTCCCGCACGACGTCGGAAGGGTCGTACACAGGCTGGGCCTGTCCGTCCACGAAAACGGGTTCTTGCACGGAATCGGCGGTCGCGTTCACAGGGACCAACGGCAGCGCCACCATGGTGGCGGCCAACACCATCGACATACGCTTGAGTCTCACGAAGCCCCCAGATCGGACGGTGGCGAAAAGATTGGTGTCGACCTTTACGGCAGCCACCTTCTCTGTCAAGCAGAGATCGACACGATCCGACGAACTCAGGGTGGCGCTTCACCGAAAGAACGACTCACAGACCACCGTTTCATATGAATCCCCCCACGAACGGGTGATCCAAATACCACGCCGGTCACTTTGTGTGTTGTTTTCCCTCGTCATGTGGCCATCGCCGTCCGGGGGCCACGGAGCAGACTGGCAAACTGGCCGTTATGAACGAGCTTGATCCGAGCGTGGAGTCCGATCCGCATCAGTGGCTGGAGGAGGTCACCGGGCAGGCCGCTCTCGAGTGGGTCCGGGGACACAACGCCGAGACCGTCCGCCGCTATGCGGAAGGTGACCGCTTCGAACGGCTACGTGACGAGTTGCGCGACGTCCTCGACGCGGACACGCGCATCCCGTACGTACGTCGCCGCGGCGAGTACCTCTACAACTTCTGGCGTGACGCCGACCATCCCCGAGGATTGTGGCGGCGCACCACCCTGGACTCCTACCGCACCTCGGAACCCGAATGGGATGTCCTGATCGACGTCGACGCGCTGGCGGCGGAGGAGGACGAGAACTGGGTGTGGCAGGGGGCCACCGTACTCCGTCCGAGTTTTCGCCGATGCCTGGTGGAACTGTCCCGGGGTGGCGCCGACGCCACCGTGGTGCGGGAGTTCGATCTCGAACGGCGTGAGTTCGTCGACGACGGTTTCACCCTGTCCGAGGCGAAAAGCTCGGTGAGCTGGATCGACGAGGACCGCATCTACGTCGGCACGGACTTCGGTGAGGGCTCGCTGACCAGCTCCGGCTACCCACGGCTGGTCAAGGAATGGCGTCGGGGCACCCCGCTCCAGGAGGCCACCCTCGTCTTCGAGGGCAAACCCGACGATGTGTCCGTACGAGCCGTGCACGACCCGACCCCCGGTTGGGAGCGCGACATCGTTCGGCGCGCCATCGACTTCTACCGTTCCGAGGTGCTCCTGCGCACCGACACCGGCTTCGTGAAGATCGACGTTCCCGACGACGCCGTGCCGTCGTTGCACCGCGAATGGCTGCTCGTGCGCACTCGCAGCCCGTGGACGGTCGGAGGCAGGCGGTATCCGGCGGGGGCCTTGCTGGCTGCCAGGTTGGACGACTTCCTCGCCGGTGACCGGTCGATGACCGTGCTGTTCGAACCCGACGCGCACACGTCACTGGACTACTACGCCTGGACGAGGAACCACCTGCTGCTGGGCACGCTCGTGGACGTGACGACCCATCTGCGTGTACTCACACCGAGCACCGAAGGCTGGTCCGACGAGCCGATGGCCGGCGCCGCGGAGCCGGGTACCGTGGTCGACCTGGTCGCCACCGATCCCGACGACAGCGACGAGTTCTTCCTCGAGACCACCGGCTATCTCACTCCGCCCACCCTGTCCCGCGGTGAGGTCGGCGGCGAGTTGGAGACGTTGAAGAGCGCGCCCGCCTTCTTCGACACCACGCACCTCGATGTCGAACAACACTTCGCCACCTCCGACGACGGCACCCGCATCCCTTACTTCGTCGTCGGCCCACGCGAACGGACCTCGGCAGCGCCGACCCTGCTGACCGGGTACGGGGGTTTCGAGGTGTCGCTGACACCGTCGTACAGCGGCGTGATCGGCCGTGGCTGGCTTGCCCGCGGCGGGACGTATGTGGTGGCCAACCTCCGCGGTGGCGGCGAGTACGGGCCGGATTGGCACAACCAAGTGGTCAAGACCAATCGACTGCGGGTGTACGAGGACTTCGCCGCGGTGGCACGCGACCTCGTGGCACGCGGTATCACCACCCCGAGCCTGCTCGGGGTCCAGGGTGGCAGCAACGGCGGTCTGCTGACCGGGGTGATGCTGACCCGATACCCGGAACTCGTCGGTGCGGTGGTCAGTCAGGTGCCGTTGCTGGACATGCGCCGGTATCACCTGCTGCTGGCCGGTGCGTCGTGGATGGCCGAGTACGGCGACCCCGACGATCCGGAGGAGTGGGCTTACCTACGACAGTACTCGCCGTACCACAATGTCCACAGTGATCGGACTTATCCACCCACGTTGTTCGTGACGTCCACTCGCGACGACCGGGTGCACCCCGCTCACGCACGGAAGATGATGGCGAAGATGCACGCGAGCGGACACGACGTCGCCTACTACGAGAACATCGAAGGCGGCCACGGCGCAGCCGCCGACAACGCGCAATTGGCGTTCAAGTGGGCGTTGGTGTTCGAGTTCCTGTGGCGGCGACTCAACGAGGGGAACGCATCCGCGCGTTGAGGTACTCCTGGAACGTGATCGTGCCCGAGGCGTTCGCGGGCGCGAGGTGGTGACCCGCGCGGAAACCCTTGTACACGGAACCGAAGAGCCGGATCGGGCGGACGAGACGATGTCGGCCGATGGCCTCAAGGTAGCGCCGCGCCAGGTCGGGCACGGCGAGGATCTCGGGCCCACCCATGTCGGGGACCCGTCCGGCGGGGCGCGCGGTGGCCAGTTCGGCCAGCCGCGCGCCCACCTCGGCGGCAGCGATCGGTTGCACGGAGAGGTCCGGGACCAAGGCCAGCGGTGGACGTGTCAATGCGTTCAGCAGCCGGATGACGAGCTGGTGGAACTGGGTGGTCCGCAGGATCGTCCACGGTAGACCACTGTCCTCGATGAGCCGTTCGGCCTCGATTTTGGTCCGGTAATACCGAAGCGGTATGCGATCGACCCCGACGATCGAGATGTAGACCAGGTTTCCGCATCCGGTGTGGCGGGCGGCGTCCAGCACGCGACCAGTGAGGTCCACGTCACCGCCCCGTCGACCGGAGACCCTGGTCGCACAGTGCACGATCGCGTCGGCCCCTTCGAAAGCGGTACGGAGCGTACCGGGTGACCGGTAGTCGACCTGTACCGTCCGGGCACTATCCCACACCGACGGTGTCGCCGATCGACTCGTGACGACGACGTCGTGCCCGTCCTCCACGAGGTGGCGTACGACCTCACGACCGAGTGTGCCGGTTCCTCCGGTCACCACCACCGTGCTCATCGGTGCTCCCAAGCGTGCGGGGCTCGCTGTCACTCCCACTGTGCCACGGGAGACCGGATCGCACCGTTTTGAACCGTCTCGGTCCTCGGCCGAGAGGATGCCCCTACGACATGCCCCTCCGACACCGACACCCGGGAGGGGAGCCGGCCGGCTCCCCTCCCGGTGCGGTCAACCGTCAGCTGCAGCCAGAGGTGGCGCCACAGCCCTCACACACGTAGCACGAACCCGCAGGACGCATCTTCGTACCGCACGTCATGCACAGCGGCGCGTCAGCCGCCTTACCGAGCTGCAACTCCACCAACTCGGGGGTCGTGTGCGCTTCCCGACGCGCTTCGCTCGACGGCCGTTCCTCGGAGTCGTCGGAGTCGGAACCGCTGCCCTCGACCCGCTGCTGCTCCGTCTCGACGCTGCTGCGCAGGGCTTCCAGATCGACGTTGGGTTCCGCCGACGAACCGTAATCGTTCTCGACCTGTGCCGCGCGCTCGTCGGCGGTGAAGATGCCCAGTTGCGCACGCTTCTCATACGGCAGGTAGTCCAGCGCGAGCCTGCGGAACAAGTAGTCCAGGACACTCGTCGCCATGCGGATGTCCGGGTCGTCGGTCATCCCCGCCGGCTCGAAGCGCAGGTTCTGGAACTTCTGCACGTAGAACTCGAGCGGAATGCCGTACTGCAGCCCCACCGAGATCGACATGGAGAAGGCGTCCATCACGCCGGCCAGGGTGGACCCCTGCTTACCCAGCTTGACGAAGATCTCGCCGAGTTTGCCGTCGTCCGGATACGAACCGGCGATCATGTACCCTTCGGCGCCGCCCACGGTGAACGAAACCGTCTGGCTCGGCCGCTTCTTCGGCAGCCGCTTCCGCACCGGGCGGTACTCGACCACCTTCTCGGGTTCCGCCCTGCTTTCGGACTTCTCCTTCTTCGCCGTCGACAGCGGCTGGCCCACCTTGCAGTTGTCGCGGTAGATGGCCAATGCCTTAAGACCCAACTTCCAGCCCTGGAAGTAGATCTCCTCCACGTCCTCGACGGTGGCCGACTCCGGCATGTTGACCGTCTTGGAGATCGCGCCGGACAGGAAAGGCTGCACCGCCGCCATCATCCGCACGTGGCCCATCGGCGCGATCGACCGCTCTCCCACCGCACAGTCGAACACTTCGTAGTGTTCGGGCCGCAGCCCCGGCGCGTTGACCACATGGCCGTGCTCGGAGATGTAGTCGACGATCGCCTCGATCTGCTCCTCCTGGTAGCCCAGGGAGCGCAGCGCGCGGGGGACCGCGTTGTTGACGATCTTCATGGATCCGCCGCCGACGAGCTTCTTGAACTTCACCAACGAGAAGTCCGGCTCGATCCCGGTGGTGTCGCAGTCCATCATGAAACCGATGGTCCCGGTGGGGGCCAACACGCTGGCCTGCGAGTTACGCCAACCGTTGGCCATGCCGAGCTCGATGCCCCGGTTCCACTCCTTGGTCGCCACCGCCCTGATCGCGGCGTCGTTGACGTGGTAGGTGCGGACGAGTTCGTTGGCCGCCGCGTGCTTGCGCATCACGCGCTGGTGCGCCTCGGCGTTCCGGGCGTACCCCTCGTAGGGGCCCACGATCCCGGCCAACTCCGCCGACCGTCGGTAGGACACGGCCGTCATCAGCGAGGTGATCGCCGCGGCCAGCGCACGCCCACCCTCGGAGTCGTACGCGTGTCCCGTGGCCATCAGCAGCGCACCGAGGTTGGCGTAGCCGATCCCCAGCTGGCGGAACTTCCGCGTGGTCTCCGCGATGGCCTCGGTCGGGAAGTCGGCGAAGCAGATCGAGATGTCCATCGCCGTGATGACGAGCTCGACCGCCTTGACGAACAGTTCCGCGTCGAACGTGCCGTCGTCACGCAGGAACTTCAGCAGGTTCAGCGAGGCGAGGTTACAGCTGGAGTTGTCCAGGTGCATGTACTCCGAGCACGGGTTCGAGGCGGTGATACGCCCCGACTCCGGGCAGGTGTGCCAATCGTTGATCGTGTCGTCGTACTGGATGCCGGGATCGGCGCATTCCCACGCGGCCTGGGCCATCTTGCGGAACAGCGACCTCGCGTCGACCCGCTCGATGATCTCCCCGGTCGTCCTGGCGCGCAGCCCGAAGTCACCTCCGGTCTCGACGGCCTGCATGAACTCGTCGGAGACACGCACGGAGTTGTTGGCGTTCTGGTACTGCACCGACGAGATGTCGGCGCCGCCGAGGTCCATGTCGAAACCGGCGTCCCGGAGCGCCCGGATCTTGTGCTCCTCCCGCGCCTTGGTCTCGATGAATTCCTCGACGTCGGGGTGGTCGACGTCGAGAACCACCATCTTCGCCGCACGACGCGTGGCCCCACCCGACTTGATGGTGCCCGCGGACGCGTCGGCGCCCCGCATGAACGACACCGGTCCCGAAGCCGTCCCGCCGGAGGACAACAGTTCCCGCGACGAACGGATGCGCGACAGGTTCAGGCCCGCGCCCGAACCGCCTTTGAAGATCAGACCCTCTTCCTTGTACCAGTTGAGGATCGATTCCATGGTGTCGTCGACCGACAGGATGAAGCAGGCGCTGACCTGCTGCTTCGAACTGGTACCGACGTTGAACCACACCGGCGAGTTGAAGCTGAACACCTGGTGCAGCAGCATCCATGTCAGCTCGTGCTCGAAGATCTCGGCGTCGGCGGCACCGGCGAAGTAACCGTGTTCGAGCCCCGCCTTGACGTAAGTCTTGACGACGCGGTCGATGAGCTGCTTCAGGCTGCTTTCCCGTTCGGGACTGCCAACCGCCCCACGGAAGTACTTGCTGGTGACGATGTTCGTCGCGTTGAGCGACCAGAAGTCGGGGAACTCCACACCACGTTGCTCGAAGTTCACCGTGCCGTCACGCCAGTTGGTCATGACGACATCGCGCTTCTCCCATCGCACCTCGTCGTAGGGGTGCACGCCCTCGGTCGTGAAGACGCGCTGGATGCGCAGGCCCTTACGCGCGCCCGAGCTACCCCGCTTCTTGCTCGGTTTCGGCGAGGATTCCGCGCCGACCCCCACGGTTTCTGTCATGACTCCCACTCCCGCGTTCGAAACTGGCGGCGACGCCACGCGTCGTCCGCGTCCTCAGTCGCTGTGGTCCTGCTGGGCCGATGACTCCGACTCGGCGATCGCCTCACGCAGGTTCTTGATCTCGGCCTCGAAGTCCTCGATGGACGAGAAGGACCGGTACACACTCGCGAACCTCAGGTAAGCCACGGCGTCGAGTTCCCTGAGGGGACCGAGTATCGCCAGCCCGACCTCGTGGCTCGGTATCTCCGCGACCCCGGTCGCCCGGATCGACTCCTCGACCTGTTGAGCGAGTTTTTGCAGGGCGTCGTCGTCGACCGGACGGCCTTGACAGGCGCGCCGCACTCCCCGGACCACCTTGTCGCGGCTGAACTGCTCGGTAACCCCCGACCGCTTGACGACGGCGAGGACCATCGTTTCGGACGTAGTGAACCGGCGTCCGCAGGCTGAACACGACCGACGGCGTCGAATCGCCTGGCCTTCGTCCACCTCGCGGGAATCGACGACACGAGAGTCCGCGTGCCGGCAGAACGGACACCGCATCGGTCGAGCACCTCCCTGTTCTCACCCGCAGAGCAGGAACACCGTGTCCCTGTCCTGTGTTCGTCGCGCCGCGGCCACACCACACGTGATCCGTGACCACCGTTGATCACAGCTGTCCGCGATCGCTTACGGCACCTTTTCGAGTACCCCAACGATGAACGACAACCGCGATCGTAACCCAACTTATAGACCAATTACAGCGATGTAACTACTAGATGTGGTGGTTGACCATAGAAGGCCGCGAGGGTGCGCGCAACCGCACCCCCGCCCCCCGACGGGGTGAGAACCGACATAGGATGCTCCCCCTTCGGCCCCCATGACCCCTTCGAGCACGGGCACAAACCCCGGACAGCCTACGCGTGGGGCGAACCGGTGACACGGGGGCTACCGGAGGACGGCTCCCACACCCCGAAAGCCCGGCGGACCCTCCGACTGCACGCACCCCGGGGGTTCCCGGAATGCCGCCGTCAACCACCCCACGCTCGACGCCGCCGACCCCGACCCGACACAGCGGCCCTGTTCGACCACCACACGCCATCGCGTCCCGTTCGCGACCACCGTGGCGATCCCCGAACATACCCACCGTCGAACACCCGTGCGAATACCGACACTCCCGCGTGCGAAAATTGGGCGACATCGACGCGCAGGTCGAACAAACGTTTGAGATCCCCGCCGAGGCGGGTTAGCGTCGTGAGCGGAGTTCGACAGAGCCCGACCTCGGGTCGGCCGGCGATTGGGAGGCGTAACGCGGTGGCACGCAAGACAACCGACAGCGGTAAGGTTTCCGACCTTCCGCAGGCGGTCGAGGCCCCGGACACAAACCTCACGCCGCGGCAACAGAAAGTGCTCGAGGTGATCAGGACGTGGGTGGACAAGTACGGGTACCCGCCCAGCGTCCGGGAAATCGGTGAAGCGGTTGGGCTCACCTCCACCTCGTCGGTTTCCCATCAATTGAAGGCGTTGCAGCGCAAGGGATATCTGAGGCGCGACGCCAATCGCCCCCGGGCCGTGGGCGTACTCGCGTTGGATTCGGAGCACCCCATCCCCCCGACCACCTCGGCCACCGCGGAACGCTCCATGCCCCAACCCGCGTTCGTACCCCTGGTCGGCCGTATCGCCGCAGGTAAACCCGTATTGGCAGAGGAATCGATCGAAGACGTCTATCCGCTGCCCAAGGACATCGTCGGTGAAGGCGATGTATTCCTCCTCAGCGTCACGGGCGATTCGATGATCGATGCCGCTATCACCGACGGCGACTGGGTGGTGGTCCGGCAACAACCCACCGCTGAAAACGGCGACATCGTGGCAGCGATGATCGACGGTGAGGCCACGGTGAAAACGTTCAAGCGCAAGGACGGCCATATCTGGCTGGTCCCGCAGAACGAGGCGTACGAACCGATTCCGGGGGACGACGCCACGATCCTCGGAAAAGTGGTCGCGGTTCTCCGACGGTTGTGAACCGCGGCGGATACGTGCTCGGAACACCTCAAAGGCCATTCAAAGGCCATTCAAAGCCCATTCCCGATCGTCACCACCGGTGTTTCCGCATCGGACCGCGTAACCGCGTCTTTTCCGCGACCTCACCGGAGTGGTCAACGGCGGCGCCGGCCGAATCCGGCCAGCAACACGGCGGCGAGCGCGATGGCGATGAGGAAACTCGGCACCACTCCGAGACCGGAACCGTGTTCGGTCGACTCGGTGGGCCCGTCCTCGGCGGTTTCCGGTGTCGTGCCCGTTCCTCGTTCCTCGACTCCGGCGGATGCGTCGCCGACGAGACCCACGGCGTCCGGAACGGCCCGCAACGGCTCACCGCGCCCCTCACTGGCCGACAACAACGTCCCGTCGGGGGTGAAGGCGATGGCCTCCCCCTGCCGCTCATGAGGAAGCGGAACCCGCACCGGTTCCCGCGAGAAAGCCGCAACGATGTCGCCCTCGGTCACCGGGTACAGATAGGCGTCGGTGTAGGTCCGTACCGCCACCACACTCCCGTCACTGGACAACGCCGCACCCGTGATCAACACGCTGCCCGCCATGCCGACCGGCCCACCCGGTGTCCGGGTCGGCAACAGTGAGATCGTGGCCACCTTCTCCAACGGGGTGGGCCCAGGACTGGTCAGCGGCTGCGCGGGCCGATAGACCCGGCTGGAACCGAGGACGTCCTTCGTGATGATGTACGGCGTGCCCTCACGGTCCACGACGAGCGCCTCGGCGTCTCGAGGTCCGTCCGGGTAGGTGAGCCGATACAGCACCGACGTGCCGTCCCGCGACAGCGCGTGCAATGCGACCGTCTCACGTTGACCTCTGTTGTCCCCCGTATCGCCGAGCCAGAAAGTGCCGTCGGGTCCGAGCGCGAGGTCCTCGACGTCGTACGGGTCCGTGGGGGCCGTGATGAGGTCACGTACCCGGCAGTCGTCGCCGAGGACCGCCACCTCCAGTCGCGTGCCCCCGTCGTTGACCGCGTAGAGGTGCGTCGAGTCGGCGGCGAGACCGGACAGCTCCTCCAGTCGCGGGTCGTCGATGACACATCGGACCTCGGGTTCGGGCACGGCACCGTCTTGCTCGGCGTACGCGGCCGAGGCGGTCCCGAACAACAGCGTCAACATGAAGGTGACGATGCCGATTCCGAGGCCGAACGTTCTCACACCGCTACGGTAGCCTCACGCTCCGGAACCATTCGTGGCGTAATCCGCAAGAGCCGCCGCGAGCTCGGGATGCACCCTGGCCCGCAGGTGCGTGCCCTCGGGGCGGTGCTCCTCTGCGAGCACCTCGCCCTCGGCGTACGCCTTCGCGACGAGTTCCCCTCGGGTGTAGGGCACCACGACGTCCACGACGGTCTCCGGCTTGGGCAGCCGAGCAGCGATCTCGGACAGGAGGGTGTCGATGCCCTGCCCGCTGTGCGCGGAGACGACGACCGCATCGGGCAGCAGATTACGCAGCCGCGCCAGGGTCATCTCGTCGGCGATGTCGGCCTTGTTGATGACCACCAGCTCAGGCGGTAGCGGTTCGGCCCGCTTCTCGGCGATTTCGGCGAGGACCTCGCGCACGGCGACCACCTGGTCCTCGGGCGCGGCGGCCGCGCCGTCGACGACGTGCAGCAACAGGTCGGCGTCGGCGGCCTCGTCGAGTGTCGAGCGGAACGCGTCGACCAACTGGTGAGGCAGGTGCCGCACGAACCCGACGGTGTCGGTCAGCGTGTACACCCTGCCGTCCGGCGTCTCCGTCCGCCGGGTGGTGGGATCGAGGGTGGCGAACAGGGCGTCCTCCACCAACACCCCGGCCCCGGTCACCGCGTTGAGGATGCTGGACTTGCCCGCATTGGTGTATCCGACGAGCGCGACGCTCGGCACTTCGTTGGCCATCCTGCGTCCCCGCTTGGTGGCGCGGATGGTGTCCATCGCGGCGATCTCCCGGCGCAGCTTCGCGATGCGCTTGTTGATACGCCTGCGGTCGGTCTCCAACTTGGTCTCACCGGGGCCACGCAGACCCACACCGCCGTTCGCGCCGCCCGCGCGACCACCGGCCTGTCGCGACAGCGACTGACCCCACCCACGCAGGCGGGGAAGCAGGTACTCGAGCTGGGCGAGCTCGACCTGTGCCTTGCCCTCGCGGGAACGCGCGTGCTGGGCGAAGATGTCGAGGATCAGCGCCGTACGGTCGATGACCTTCACGTGCAGCCTCTCCTCCAGCTGTCGCAGCTGGCTGGGTGAGAGCTCACCGTCACAGATGACCGTGTCCGCTCCGGTGGAAGCCACGATGTCGGCCAGGGCCTTCACCTTGCCCGACCCGATGTAGGTGGCGGGGTCCGGCCGTGAACGACGCTGGACCAGGCCTTCGAGCACCTCGGAGCCCGCCGTCTCGGCCAGGCGCGCCAGTTCGGCCAGCGACTCCTCGGCCTGTTCCGCCGTCCCTTCGGTCCACACGCCGACGAGGACGACCCGTTCCAACCGCAGCTGTCGGTACTCGACCTCGGTGACGTCGGCCAGTTCTGTGGACAGCCCCGCCACCCTGCGCAGTGACGCGCGGTCGGAGAGTTCGAGCTCCCCGTCGGACAACTCGACGCCGTCGAGGTCGGCCTCGGGAAGGAAGTTCTGCGTCAGTTCTGTCATCGTGCCTCTATCGTCCCACGCTTCGCGGGAAAGAACGACCCATTTATCTGCTCGGATACAGGGCTACGTACACCGCGGTGCGCTCCGCGTCCTCGTCGACCGGCTCGGTGCTGAACTCGTTGAGGACGGTCTGCATCCGCTGTTTGAACTCGTCGAGCCGCTCGGGGGGGACCTGCGCGACCAAACGCCACTGGGCCATGTTCTCCGGGCCCACGTCGGCCACCTCGGCGAGGAACGCCTCGAAGATGGCGTTGCCGACGGCGGGGTCCTGGCCGATGTCGAGCTGCCACGACAGTCCCGTGGAACGGTACGGGATCTCCTTCGCGCCCCGGGCGCCGCGCCGAGCGGGCTCGGGTGTGAGAAAACCTGCGTCCACGAGTTTGCGGACGTGGTGCAGCGTGGTGGCCGGGTCCTTACCCAGCCGCTGCGCCAATTCCTTGTTCGTCAGCGCTTCCGCATAGGTCAACCGGATGATCCGCAACCGTATTCCCGATGCGAGCGCGCTGGCTTCGACCTCTGTGGCTTTACGTCGCCTCGTGACCACAGGGGCACTCTACGTCGTCGAATAAATGATTGACAGTTTCCAATCACTCAGTTCATACTGCCCCCATGCCTGGGGACACGCTGTGGCGCCATCGCGACTTCCGCCTGCTGTGGGCGGGTCAGACGGCCAGTCAGTTCGGCACCTTCGTCGGTGTGACCGTGCTTCCCGTCCTCGCGGTCACGACCCTGGCCGCGACACCTCTGGAGATGGGACTGCTGACCGCCGCCGAGAACGCCGCGTTCCTCCTGTTGGGCCTCCCCGCGGGGGTGTGGGTGGATCGGATGCGCCGCAGACCGCTCATGGTGCGTGCCGACCTCATCCGAGGACTGCTGTTGCTGACGATCCCACTCGCCTGGTGGGCCGGAGCGTTGACACTGGTTCACCTGGTCACCGTGGCCACGCTGGTGGGCGCCTGCACGGTCTTCTTCGACATCGCGTACCAGTCGTACCTGCCGTCACTGGTGGGACGGGGAAAGCTGGTGGACGGCAATGCGAAGCTCCAGGTCAGCCAGTCGGTCGCCAATGTCGGCGGCCCCGGGCTGGCCGGTACGCTCACCCACTTGCTCGGTGCCGCCAACGCATTGGCCACCGTCGGTGGAAGTTATCTGGCGTCGGCATGGTTCCTGCGTCGTATCCGGACCGAAGAACCCCCGCCGACCCCGCACGCCGGTCAACCGGGTCTGCGTGCGCAGGTGGCCGAGGGGCTGCGGTTCGTGTTCACCACTCCCTCACTGCGGGCCATCACGCTGTGCACCGCCTCGGCGAATTTCGCGGGCGGCATGTTCACCGCGGTGGAGGTACTGTTCTTGACCCGCGAACTGCACCTGTCCCCCGCCGGTGTCGGCTGGCTGCTCGCCTGCCACGGAGTCGGTGGCGTCCTCGGCGCGGTCACCGCGGGCCGACTACTGGAACGCGTCGGTCTCGTCCGTGCCATCTGGCTGGTACCACTGGTGACCTGGCCCGCCCAGCTGCTCGTACCACTGTCCGAACCGGACTGGCGCATCGCCCTCGCCGCGGTGGCGTTCGTGATCGTCAGCTACGGGATCATCGTCTACAACGTCGCACAGGTCAGCTATCGCCAGACCCTCTGCCCCGACCACCTGCTGGGCCGCATGAACGCCAGCGTGCGGTTCCTCGTCTGGGGAGTGCTGCCGATCGGAAGCCTGCTCGGTGGTGTGGCAGGACAGTGGTTGGGCGTATCGGCGACCGTGTGGCTGTGCTCGGCGGGCAACGTCCTGGCCCTGTTGTGGGTGTTGCTGTCCCCGCTGCGCCGCACCCCGGACCCGGTGCCACCGAGTACCCGCCCGGTGGCCAGCTGACCCGGATGCCCCGGATACCGCTGCTGCGCTCAGCCGAGGGCCTCCCACCACGCACGGTCGAGTTCGCCCTTGGCGACGAACTCCGCCGGGCCGGTCAACGTCGAAACGCCCTTGCCCACCGTGACCGACACCCGGCCCCCCGGAATGTCGACGGTGGACTCCCCGGTGTCGACACCGCGCAGGTGCAACGCCGCGGCCACCGCCGCCACCGTGCCGGTACCGCACGCCCGAGTCTCGCCGACACCGCGTTCGTAGACCCTCATACGCAGCTCCTCGGAACCGAGCACGTTGACGAACTCCAGGTTGACCCCTTCGGGGAACACCTCGGTGTCGTACCTCGGCGCGTCCCGAAGGTCGAGCTCGTCGACGTCGTCGTCGAGCACCGACACCAGATGCGGGTTACCGACGTCCACGGCCACACCGGACAGTTCGCGCCCACCCACAACCGCCACGGAGGTGCCGGTGATCGTGGCCGCCCCCATATGCACGGTCACGGAGAGGTCGTCGTGCACGCGGACGTGACGGTCACCCGCCCTCGTCCCCACCGGGAACTCCGGGCCGGCCTCCAGACCGGCTTCGACGAGGTAGCGTGCGAACACTCGCACACCGTTGCCGCACATCTCCGCGATCGAGCCGTCGGCGTTGCGGTAGTCCATGAACCACTCGGCCTCCGAGTCGCTCGGACCGGCGTCCAACGCGGCCGAGCGCACGACTCGCAGCACCCCGTCGGCACCGAGCCCCCGCCGCCGATCACACAGCGCCGCAACCCGTTGGGGGGTCAGTTCCAGCGACGCGTCGGGATCGGGAAGTAGCACGAAGTCGTTCTGCGTGCCGTGCCCCTTGAGGAACTCGATGCCAGCCATGCCGACAAGATTACGGGTCGAGCTGCGAGAGCACGGTGTCGACCAGATCGGGAGCGCCACCGTCGAACCACCGGATGCGGTCGTCCCGACGGAACCACGACCGCTGTCTGCGCACGAACCGGCGTGTCGCCACCACGGTGGCCCGCTCCGCCGCGGCGAGATCACCGTCACCTGCCAACGCGTCGAGTACCTGCCGATACCCGAGCGCCCGCGACGCCGTCTTGCCCTCCCGTAGGCCCTGTTTCTCCAAACGCCGCACCTCGTCGACGAGTCCGGCGGCGAACATCCGCTCGACCCTGCGCTCGACCCGTTCGTCGAGTTCGTCGACAGCGCGATCCACCCCGATCAGCACCGTGCCGTAACGCGGCGGCCCCGGTTCGGGCAGATTGGCCGAGAACGGCTCCCCGGTCAACGTGATGACCTCCAGCGCGCGCACGATGCGGCGGGTGTCGGTGGGCAGGATCGTGTCGGCGGCCTTCGGATCGAGTTCCGACAGTCGTCGATGCAGTGCCGCCGTGCCCTCGACGCGAGCACGCTCCTCCCACTGCTTGCGCACGGCGGGATCGGTGCCCGGGAAGCGAAGATCATCCACGATCGCCTGCACGTACAGCCCGGACCCACCGACGATCACCGGCACCGTGCCACGCTCCAACAACGACTCGATCGTCGCGCGAGCCTGCGCCTGGTAAGCCGCCACCGAAGCCGTCTCGGTGACGTCCAGCACGTCGAGCAGATGGTGTGGCACGCCCCGCCGTTCCTCGGGCGTGGCCTTGGCCGTACCGATGTCCATGCCGCGGTACAGCTGCATGGCGTCGGCGTTGATCACCTCACCGCCCAGCGCGAGCGCGATCTCGACACCGAGCGCTGTCTTGCCGGTAGCGGTGGGGCCGACGACGGCGACGGGAACGATCACCGGCCGACCCACCTCGCGACGTGATAAGCCACCCCGAACGGCGCGTCCGAATACAACACCTCTCCACGCCATCCGGTCCTCGTTCGGGCCAGCCCCGCGAGTACCTGCCACGCCGCCCGCCCTTGGGCCTGGAGCTCGGCCGCCAGAGCCGGGTCCACCGCCAACAGGGCTTCGTGGTCCGCCTCCGCCAACGCCGTACGCACCCGGGCGTCGAAGTCCTCCGCCCTGGCGTCGGGCCATCCTGAAGGCGCGGTCGCATGCCGGGTGGAACCGTCGCCCAGCACCAACAGCGCACGCTCCTCCGCGGCTGCGAGCTGCTCGCCGAGCGTCACGCACTCGGCGACGTCCGCGTGTTCGGCGACGAGCTCCACTCGCACCGAAGCGGCTCCCACCTGTTCCCGCAACCACCCCGCCACGAGGACGGACAGCGGGAGCTCCCTCGGTGCAGCCGCGGTGGGGGCACTGCTTAGGCTGACAGGGACATCCACACCGAAACCACGGAAGCTGCCCTGTGTGTCAGGCTCGATCGTGGCGCGTCGCGCACCGACGCCCACCGCCAGCCACTGCTTGCTGACCTCGGCCAACGCACGCGCCGCCGCCAACGTCGCGTCCCGCA
>SMEH01000055.1_pt1 | contig 37652 bp, 41 predicted proteins | sample 2456361 | NCBI WGS metagenome assembly SMEH01 (sample SAMN10132587, study PRJNA489261) | soil metagenome | isolation source: day1 control-loamy sand soil ammended | place: USA | reverse complement strand
TAGCTGAAACTCTCGGGATCAGCGAAGTCAATGCCAGAGTAAAAATGAACCGAGTAAAGACAAAATTAAAACAAATAGTAAATTCGTAAGGAGAACGAGGGTTATGGAAGGATTAGATTTATTAAAAAAAGAGAGTTCCCTAAAAGTGGGTGATCTCTCTTAATATAAAATACGATCAATTAAGGGATATTAAATGTCTCAACGATTTTCGTAAAATTGTCCCCTCCGACACCTTCATATAGGATTAGCTCCCGCCATTCCGGGAACAAGTTATAGTGATGAAGGAGTATTTGACTAAGCAATAAGAAAAATCCTTGAATAATGATTAACTTTATGATTATTTGCTCTACTCGTTTCATAATTCCACACCAATTTTACTTTTTATAATTAGTATGGATTTTGTATAATTATAATATACTAAATTCCTGTTTCTTTTTTTTCATCATAACTTGTGCCTCATAGCAAAATCTTATGATCATCTGTTCTTCCTGTTCTGTTTTATTCACAAATTCCAATGATACTAGATGTTTTGCTTGATTTAATTCTTGAATCCTAATTACTTTACATTTTATTTTTAAGTAATGATAAGTCCCATTTGTTCGTGGTAAAACAAGCCAACACAGTATTTCTTGTCCTAATTTTAAATGAATTTGCTTATTTACGATGATTGACATTCCTCCTGCACTAATATTAGAAGTAACAGTCGTAAAAGGAGGAAATTCACTGTTTATTGCATGAACAGCTATATCTATAGCCCAATTAATACGTAAAAATTGACGTCGTTGAATTTTTACGATATCGCTTTCTCTTGGTTTAATAATCTTTAATAATGGAATCGTGTCTTTTTTCTTTCCAGTTATCAATGAAATAAATTCATAGGCTTGTTCATCTTCATCTACGAAAGACACTTTTACTTGTTTACCATTAGACAAATACAATATTTTATTTGTTTCCATATGAACAGGATACGCGATGAATAAAATTTCCTGACTAACATCCATAATTTTACTTTTATATTTTTGCCATATATGTTCCTTAAAAACTTCAATAATTACTTCTTGACCAATATTAAACATTATAATCCCTACCCATTGACAGAATAAAATATCAAAAAGTTAATTCTATTATGACATGAAAAAAATAAAAGGAAAAGCCTATTAGGCCCTTCCTTCAATCACATTATCATAAATCGGTTCTGGATTATAAAGTTTCTCAACAAATTCTTCATTACCATCTAAAGCATTGATAAAGATACGATAAGTATCATGATCTAAGGTACCAATAAATTCATAACAAAGTACCTCTTCATTTAAATCGTTTTCAATAAGTGACATGCGGTGGTCCATGATTTCTACATTCTTATTAATGTTTGATTTCGCCTCATCTACTGTTAATTTAGGCTTAGGAATGGTCCGATCTTTCTGTTTTCCTAAATATTCTTCAGCAGAAAAGCCAATAACCGAACCATTATCTAAAGCGACTTTTAAACGAATCGATTCTGGGTAAATTAACACATCATCTTTAATTGTAACAAATGTAAAAAGACCCGTATTATCATATTGCAGACTCTCATAAAGCTTTAAATTTTTAAAGCCACGTTTTTTTAAAAATTGTTCCGCTTTAAAACTTGCCTCATTTAAGCTAATTTTTGCCTTACCAATTGGTCGATTATTGATCCCCCAAATTGGATGACCGCCCTTTTTTGTAATATCTAAATTAATATCTTTATTTTTTCCTTTAATTGATACGCTATAGAATCCAAATTCTGCTCCTTCACCATTGTCAACTACATTAATTTTTGCATTTTTATCAGCATCCGTATATTTTCTTGCAATTTCTTTCGCTTCATCTTTCGTAATCATTTTCCCCGGTAACGTACTATAATTATGATCTTTTTCTTCCATACTGTTAACCATTGGTCCTAAATTGGATTCCGAATAGCCTTCAACTTTCTTTTCAACGGTTTTAAATCCATCAATAATCGTATTATCCGCTGGCTCTTTACCTGATGCTAAAGCCATTTCAACATCCATCCATTTTAAATTGTCCGTTAATACCGTGTTTTGGACTTTCCTTAATTCATCTTGAATTTCTGCTGATTGCTTATAAAGTTCCTTTAATGTATTATATTCTTCTTGTGTCAGTGGATCTTTATCTAGATCCCGTACAGCTGTTTTATAAGTAAACTCGCCAATTTTTGATAAAAACTCTTCTGTCTTATTAAAAGTCATTAAAGTAAGTGGCAATTCGCCAACAGTATTATTTGTTTCGGATGCGAGTCTCCAAACTTCTGCTAATGTGGGTGATAAAGATTTTTTTGAATTCATTGCTAAAGTTGTTCCAATTTTATCGTGTAGTAAATCTATATTATATGTCAATTCATGGAAAGCCCGTTGATAATTATTTTCAGCATTGATTAATAATGCATTTTTTTCTTTATGTTCTTGATAACCCCAGACACCTGTTCCTATTATTCCGACTGTAAGTACCCCTATTAAAATATTACGTATCATAATATCACCCCTTATTTACAGAAGATATGCTTTCCGATTTTTTTTATTTGCGGTCTGCTCCAAATCCATGCATTTGTAGCAGTATCAGGATTAAAGTAATATATGGCTTCCCCTGTTGGGTCCCATCCGTTAATTGCATCTAGTACAGCTTTTTTTGCTTGTTCATTTGGAGTCAAATAAATTTGGCCGTCTGCAACAGCTGTAAAAGCACCAGGTTCGAAAATTACGCCGGCAACTGTATTTGGAAAGGCGGAGTTTTCAAGTCGGTTTAAAATGACAGCTGCAACTGCTACTTGACCGATATAAGGCTCTCCTCTTGCTTCGCCATATACTGCATTTGCCATTAAATTTATATCATTTTGTGAAAAACCATTTGGTACATGGGTGGCTGTTACTTTTTGTGGTACTGTCTGTCCTTGTTCAGTATTACCTCGATTAGTTTGTTGCTGTTGTTGTTGCTGCTGTTGTTGCTGACTAGAACCAGCTTGTCCTTTACCTTGCTTTTTAGAAGGTTGTCCTTTGTTAGGTTTTGACTGTTTACTTAAATCCGTTCCACCATAATGAGTAAACTTATTACCTTTATTAATGTTTTCTTTCACATACTGTTCATTATATTTACTTGCCTTGACTAATTTTTCTTTTGTTTTAGGTCCAGCTAATCCATCAATTTTTAATCCGAATTCATACTGAAAATTCCGTAAAGCCCAATACGTTCGCCAACCAAATACACCATCGATATTCCCATTATAAAAACCTAAATATTGAAGTCGCGATTGCAATTCGATTACATCATCTCCGACTGCACCGTGTTGAATCACTTGATTAGAAAAAGCGTTAGTTTCACGAATATGAATACCTGAAGAAAGTAAAATGGTACAGAAAAATAGGATTCCAATTACTTTCAGCCATTTTGAGTTCAACATGTCTATCCCTCCATAGGATTTCATTTACGTTACAGCTAGTTTTTGTAGCAATTGGATTTTTATTCAACAAGAACTTTTTAAATACAATTTTAAAAAAAATACTTTATTTGCATTGCTGTGTTTAAAAGCGAAATTATAATTTCGACTTTATTGGTTAAAATACTACTTGACAAAAACAAAAAATTGTTTTATATAGAAATTAGAAAAAGGTCAAATATAGTCAAAGTCAAAAAAGTTAAAAAGGAGGAATGCGTTGTGTTTCCATTTTTTAATAAAGATTTTTTTAAACCTATGATTGATGGTCAGAAAGAGTTGGAAATGAAAGCACCAAATGGTGCAATTTATAAGTTTTCAACAAACACACTAGATGAAAAAACGTTTGAAGAATTTAGAAGAAAATTGGAAGAGGCTACAAAAAATAAAGACCAACAAAAATTTGATGAAATTTGGAATCAAATGACCTCACAAAACCAATTAAAACCAAGTATCGAACAAGAATTTCGTAAATTACATGAAGAAATGCAAAAGTTTTTCCAAGAAACAAGTTCTTTATTTGGAAATCGTCCAACATTATTCAACAACTTTATTGAGCCTCAATTGCTTACCGAAAGTTCCATAGATAAACAAATTGAAGAATATAAACAAAAAATAGAAGAACTAGAACATAAAAAAAGAAATATTAATAAGGAACAAGAAAAAGCTCAACTTAAAGCCGAAATATCAAAATATAAACAACTTCTAGACGAAAAATTAGTCCAGTTTGGTAAAAATCTAGATAATGAAGAAATGAAGAAGAAACTATCAGATGAAATGACAGAAATTAACAAGAAGATTAAAGATATGGAGAATAAATTAAAAAATCTTTAAATAAAAAAGGGCTATAAAGCCCTTTCCAATTATTTATAATGATGATCGCTCATCAGCGAAATGAATAATATAACTATGTTTCGCCTTTTTAACTTTACGTAACGCTAACCACCATAGAAAAATCATAAACGGGACAATAATATAAAACCAATTTTCTTGTTTTAACAAAATGTAATCATAAATACCATGAAAAACAAAAGGGATAAAAAATGAATATAAGATCCATCTTTTTTTATATACTGGATTCGAAAATTTCGATTTACCTAAATAATACCCCATTATAACACCGAATAAGGCATGGCTCGATACTGGTAAAAACGCCCGTCCGACTGCATATTCAATTCCATGTCCTATAAGATAAAGAATATTTTCTAAAGTTGCATAACCTAGAGATAACGAAACACCGTAAACAATCCCATCATAATGTTCATCAAATTCACTGGATTGGTAGATCGTAAAGTATAATATAAACCATTTAAAAAATTCTTCTAATAGACTTGCAGAAAAAAAAGCTTGTAAAAATGATGATGGCAATATCCCTTCTACATCGATGACATATTGAATAAACATTATTGGGAACACTAAGCTTACACCTAGTAAAAAGGCGCGAAAAACGTTTAATATTGGCTCTTTTTCGTATTCATCTTTTAAATAAAAATAGCTTAATAACGCAAATCCTGGCGCTATTCCTGCCGATATAATGGCGATCATGATTAACCCCATTTCACTCGATTTAATATAATCGTATCATGGATATTAAACAATGAGAATCGATTAATTAAAATTTTAAACATTATTGATCCAATCGTGATTGAATCTCCTTCGCAATCATATCTCCGTGAAAACGGCCATTTTCAATAAATATTTCATTTGCATTGTTTCCTGCTGCAATCACACCTGCAATAAATATCCCTCGAACATTCGTCTCCATGGTTTTTTCGTTATATGCTGGTCTTCCTGTTTCTTTATCAATGGTAACACCGATTTGCTTTAAAAAATTATGATCAGGATGATATCCCGTCATTGCAAAAACAAAATCATTTTTAATTTCCTTCGTTTCTCCGTTAACTTCATAAATGACCGAATGCTCTGTTATTTCTTTCACATGTGCATTAAAAACCATGGTTACTTTGTTATTCTTAACTAATGATAAAAATTCAGGTAACACCCAAGGTTTAATATGGTTTGAAAATTCATTCCCCCGGTACAATACAGTTACTCTTGCGCCAGCTTTATTTAATTCAATTGCCGCATCAACACTAGAATTTTTACCACCAATAACAACAACATCTGTATTAAAATATGGGTGTGCTTCTTTAAAATAGTGGGAAACCTTTGGTAAGTTTTCACCTGGTATATTCATATAATTTGGATGGTCATAATATCCTGTTGCAATTATAACAAACTTAGCTTCGTATTCTCCTTTGGATGTTTTTACACGAAAATGGCTTTGTTCCGTTTTTCTTACTTCATAAACTTGTTCAAAAGTATTTACTCTTAATTCTTTTAACTTAGCTACACCTCGATAATAAGCCAAGGCCTGATTTCTTGTCGGTTTTCGATTTTCCGTTAAAAATGGAACGTCACCAATTTCAAGACGGTCGCTCGTGCTGAAAAAAGTTTGATGGGTTGGGAAATGATACAGTGCATGAACAATATTTCCTTTTTCTATAACTAAAGGATTGATCCCAATATTTTGTAATGAAATTGCAGCAGCTAGACCACAAGGACCACCGCCTACTATGATACAATCTTCGTATTGCATCTTTCACATTCCTCCTAAATAAAAAACTTCAAATGTAAAAAAGGGTCACATCTTGCAACAATTATACAACATCTAGCCTTAAACGTTAATAACATACTAGACATTGTTTATTGCAGGAGTTTGACCCTTAAATAATATAGTTAAAAATAAAATTATGATTATACCCAACCTCTAAAACGACACGCTTCTGCCATGTTTCGTACACCGACCATGTAGGCTGCTAAACGCATATCAATTTTTCTTGTTTGTGCTGTATTATAAATATTCTCGAAGGATCGAACCATGATTTCTTCTAATTTTTCAGCTACTTCTTCTTCCGTCCAATAATAACCTTGATTATTTTGTACCCACTCAAAATATGAAACGGTAACTCCTCCAGCAGAAGCTAATACATCAGGAACGATCAATTTTCCACGTTCTGTTAAAATTGCTGTCGCTTCTGACGTTGTTGGTCCATTAGCAGCTTCGACAATAATATCTGCTTTAATATTATGAGCATTTTCCTTCGTAATTTGATTAGAAATTGCTGCAGGAACTAAGATATCACAATCTAATTCTAATAATTCTTTATTCGTAATTGTATTTTTAAATAGATTCGTGACAGTTCCAAAACTATCTCGTCGATCAAGTAAATAATCAATATCTAATCCATCAGGATCATAAAGGGCACCGTGCGCATCCGAAATACCTATTACTTTTGCACCAGCATCGTGCATAAACTTTGATAAATATCCGCCAGCATTACCAAAACCTTGTACTACGACTCTAGCACCTTTTAAGTCTATTCCTCGTTTTTTTGCAGCTTCTCGTATACAAATCGTTACACCTTTGGCAGTTGCTGAATCTCGACCATGGGAACCACCTAATACGAGCGGTTTCCCAGTAATAAAGCCTGGGGAGTTAAATTGGTCTATTTTACTATATTCATCCATCATCCATGCCATAATTTGTGAGTTCGTAAAAACATCGGGAGCTGGAATATCTTTCGTCGGACCGACTATTTGACTAATAGCTCTTACATATCCCCTACTTAATGCCTCCAATTCACGTATTGACATTGTCCTAGGATCACAAATGATTGCTCCTTTACCTCCGCCATAAGGTACGTTTACAATTCCACATTTTAAGCTCATCCAAATTGCTAGCGCTTTAATTTCACTTTCAGTTACATTTGGATGGAATCGAACTCCACCTTTTGTAGGCCCAACTGAATCATTGTGTTGAACACGATATCCTGTAAATACTTTTACTTTTCCATCATCCATACGAACAGGGATTTTTACTGTTAAAGTTCGTAGTGGTTCTTTTAATAATTCATATACTTCATCAGAATAACCAAGTTTTTCTAGTGCTTCACGAATGATTTTTTGTGTTGATGTTAAAATATCATCTTTAGTCATATTTTCAGAACCCTTTTGGGTGGCCATTTGTAAACCTCCTAATATTACGAATCGCAATCCTTCCTCAACATTAGTATACACCGAAAATTTTTTATTGCAAGGAAAATGAAAGCGAATCCATTTATTTATGTTTAATAGATTTTATAGTTATATTATGAAAGTAATCATTCTTGAAAAATTGCCACTGGTAAGAAACTGAGAAACATCGAAGAAAAAAAGAGCCCTAAATAAGAGCTCAAACCGTTAAAAAGTATTTATTTATCGTTTGAACAGCAGACTGCTTAATAATTTCATTCCCGTATTCAGAAATAAAAGAAAGCGACAAGTCTATCAAGTCTCCGTAATCCATTATAATAGTCGTTATTTTATCAAAATCATTATCTACAAACTTAGGTATGATTAAAAAATATTCATTATTATAGCTATATAATTTTCCTCCACCATATAGATGAGATACCCGCTTTGCTAATTGAATGACATGTTCAATATCGCGAAACCGAAAAATAAGCTGTTCTTTATGACAAAAATGGTCATATTCATCATCAATAAACAACTCGTCATCATCATTTATGGTAAATAAAATCACAATTTCATGTTGATTAAAAGTCAGAATATCAATTAGATGGGTATTAATAAATGCAATATCAAAATCATTATATAGTTTATTTAATATTTCAAAGAATAATGGATGACATTTTAAGGTATGATTGATGACGTCATCTTGTGTGAGACCACGTTTAAGTAATTCTTCAGTTGACAAAAACAGTTTGACCTGATTTTCTCCAATCCACTCTAACCGCATATGTTTGGCCTCCTGACTGTAACAACTTCTGCTTTCATATTATGAAAAATTGCCATATGTGTTCATCGAACGAGACCAAATTCATTTGTCAATTAATACATTTCAAAGGTTATTTATTTTCATGGTATAAATTAATATCGTAATTTTTTTTCATCATCTCAAAAACAAGATGTCGTTTTTCCCATGCTTCCCCTTTCCACAAATCAGGTGCCTTATCAATAATTTCACATCGAAGCGCATGATACTCCTTTTCATATTTATCAACTTTCTTTTTTAAGACAAGCATATACCCATATAATCCGAAACAGAGAACAATAAAATACACATTTATATGATTTGAAAGAAATATAGAGAACATTACTGATGCAGAATAGGAGTATGGGACGAAAATTTTTGAATAAAGAAAAATGGCATAGAATACAAAACTAAAAATCGTTAACCACATAATAATTAGATGTCGGCGTTCAAATTTATCGAATTTCCGCTTTCGTTTCACAACATTTTGTAACATCTGTTTTGTTACTTCATCTGTCCAATGTTCCAAATTTTTTATTGCATCTTCCACAATCATCAGCCCCCATACTACAATTACTACTTTATACATATGGGCAAGCTGTCGGACATATTCTTACATTTTACATTACTCAAATTCAACTTGTTCAAAATAATCACTTTTTTGATTATTCATGACAGGTTTCACATCAGAATTTAAGAGAAAATAAAAGTAATACAATCCAAGAATAATGGGGAGCATTAAAAATAACAAAACAAGGAATTTAATAATCGGATATTGAATTTTTATCTGTTTCTTTTTTTTATTTTTATGATATTCACTTCTTGGTGGCAAACTTGATGTAACTTCTATTCCACTTTCATGTTCTTCTTGAATTACCTTTCTTAACTTATCAGCTTGGTCTTGTTGAATCATATTCGTCCTCCCCCCTATTTCTGTATATCGGTATTCGTACGACCATTTTTAATGTAAATATATAAACCTAAGAAACAATCAATTACAAAATGCATCATAAAGGTCGCTGCTAAATTTGCTGTTATTTTATAAATATAACCGATTAAGAAGCTTAGCAACACAACATAAACAAATAAAAATTTATTATTTAGGTACCGAACATGGATCATTGCAAAGATTAGACTTGCTATAACTATACCAAAATTCGTTTGAATTACTCCACGAAATAAAAGTTCTTCACAAAAGGCTACAAGTAATGAAATCCATACAATTTTCCAAAACCCTCGGTTTGTAAAAAGACGCTCATTAATGCCTCCATCATCAAAAAACGATGCTGGTAAAAGTTTTATTAAAACTAAATCTAAAAGTACAACCAGTAATCCTGCTCCTCCACCAATAATCAATACTTGCTTTACTCTTTCAAAATGAAATAAACTAAAAACTTCCCAAAAAGATGAAAAGAAAAACGGTGTTAATGATAAAGATAGGATCAATAAAATACCTTGTGATAAATAAAAATTTGCCATCAATTCTCGATCACTTATTTGTTTTATAATTTCTTTCTGTTTATTCATCTTTTTTCTCCTTAATCTGAAAATGAAAAAATTGACTTTAATCTGTCTTTCCATTGAAGTATTTGTTTCCCCTGGTCGCTTGGTTTCTGTTTTTCATAATAGGACATATCAATCCCACAATAATCACAACAATTTTCAACCTCTTCGTTTTCTTCTTCAAATAAATGTAGTATATTCCTTCTCCGACAACCACTATTTGTAATCCAGTTTGTCAACTCCTTAAGTTTTTCTTTTTTTATACTTAAACGCGACTGTATAAAAGATGTCATATTCATTTGAAACTCTTGTAAATTGTTACTTGACTCATAAAATTTCCATAAAAGTCGCCAATGGACATCTGTGAAACCCGGGAACGGTTGATACTTTGTAATTTGATTAACTTCATTACCTTTACTACTTCGTACAAGATTCACAAAAAAATCAATATGTTTTTCATTAGGTAATTCATGTTCTATCAATTGTTGCTGCAAAAAATAATCGTCATCTGAATACAACATAATCGCTATACTATCCTTACCGTCCCGACCAGCTCTACCTATTTCTTGTAAATATGACTCAATATTTAGCGGTGGATGAAAATGAATGATGTAACGTACATTTTCTTTATTGACCCCCATCCCAAAAGCACTCGTTGCACACATAATATTGATATGATTGTATAAAAATTGCTGCTGAAGTAGTATTCTCATTTCTTGTTCAAGACCAGCATGATAAGATGCAGCCTGACCAATCCCCTTTTCATTGATTATAGCGGCAATTTCATCTGCTTTCTTTTTACTTGAAAAATAAATAATGCCTGGACCTTGTAATTGATCAACAAGTTCAATTAATCGATTCAGTTTTGCAGGATAGTCCTGTATTCTTTCAATTTGTAGAGCAATGTTTGGTCGATCCATAGAATAGATATATTCCTTTGCATCCTCGATCAATAAAGTTTTTTTTATATCTTTACGAACATCTAATTTTGCTGTAGCTGTCAATGCAAGAGTCAGCGGGTTATTTAGTTTTTCTCGAACTATGCCAAGTTCTAAATAATCAGGACGAAAATCATAACCCCATTGGGAAATACAATGGGCTTCATCGACTACAAGAAGGTCAATGTTGGCATCCTTTAAAACAGAAATAATCTGCTCGTTTTGTAACATTTCTGGTGAAATATAAATAAATTTATAATCTTGAATGTGTTTTAATATATAAATACGTTCTTCAAAAGTTAAAAAAGAATTGATTGCGACTACTCTTTTTTCTCCTATTAATTTCATTTGCTCTACTTGATCTTGCATTAATGAAAGAAGCGGTGAAACTATTAAAATAATTCCATCTAATATATAACCAGGTAACTGATAACATAAAGATTTTCCAGTACCTGTTGGTAATAATGCGAGTGTATGATTTTTGTTCAATACAGATTGAATAATTTCCTTTTGACCTGTTCGAAAACTTTTATATGAAAAATATTGTTGTAAAATTTGTTCTAAATTCAATGTTTTCATTTATTTCCTATCACTCCACTTAGACAAAACTAGTCGAATCGAAAAGTAATCTGCATTTGAGACCTCTTCTTTAATCCTTTTTAATTTTCTAGTATTTAGCTTTTTAATTGCCGTGCGAATTCTTTCTTGAATAGCAGGATTAACAAATCGTTCAATGTGAAAAGTAGGATCCATTAAAGTTATTTCAACAATATGATCTTCAATGGTACTTTCTTTTAGTTTTCTGATTTTTGCAATTTCCTTAATGGATTTATCCATCTTTATTAAATGTAATGTCTTTCTTGTCGATTCTGTTAAAACTATTTCCCGTTTCTCATTTTTTATTAAAGAGTACAATAATGGATATTTTTGTGGTTGTTCTGAAATAATCGTTATCATGTAATGAATAATGCTTCGAAAAACAACTAAATAATAATACTCGTCCATATCATATATGTTCGCAATTTGTGAAATAGTCAGTCCTGGCTGTTGATAACCTGAAAGTCTTGCAACAAAAAGGTTTGGATTTTTTTTCTTCCTTTCAAACTGTGATAAAATTTGCTCTAACTCATGATAAAGTTTTTTTGATAAAATCTGTTTGTTATACTTCGTATTCCATGTGTACAGCCATTGCTTAACCCATTTTTGTGTATAAAAGTCTCGTTGAACGGGCATAAATTTGGAATCCCCGTTTCCTAAATTCGAGACAATTTGTACAATCAGACTAAGTCGCTGCCAAAACTTCTGGTCAATATCTTTATATGTCCATCCATCTAATTCAGCTGGGATGGGGTACTTTTCTAGCGATTGTCTTAAATTCTTTTCACCTAGCTCCGTTATTTGAACGGTTTTCTTATCTAAAATTATGTACTGAAGCCTCACTAGTTTTTTCATTTGTTCTTGAAATTGTTCTTTCTTTAAATCGGGGTAAATAGAAAACACATGACTTAAAGAATACCAAATTGCATCTTGTATCGTTTGTGAAGATTTTTTTCCTTGAATCAAATAAAATACAGCGTTAATTGAACGTTCACCTTTAAATTGTGAAATACAATATAAAATCATTACAGTTAAAAAGTTCACAACTAATCACCTAAATTTATTTTATCATGAATATACTAAAGTTTTTTATTCAATTAACTTTTGTATTATATGTCTAATTTGTTAAATCAGTAAGAGAACCTTTTATTAAAAGGGTGCTTATTATTGAAAAGTCGAAATAATAGACTTAAAATATTAATGTTATCCGGTTTTTTTACTGTTCATTACAGCATGAAGAATTGACTATTGGAGGTAAACAAGATGCCAAAATATACAATAGTAGATAAAGAAACTTGTATAGCATGTGGGGCATGTGGTGCAACTGCACCAGATATTTTTGACTATGATGATGAAGGTATCGCCTATTGCATCTTAGATGATAATAATGGAACTGCAGAAATACCTGACATACTAGAAGAAGATTTAATGGATGCTCATGATGGTTGTCCAACGGAGTCAATCCGTGTAAGTGACAAGCCATTCGACGGAGATCCAAACAAGTTTGAATAATTTATAAATATTCGTTCACGATACAATAACGGAAAAAGGCTTTCCCTATTTCGGAAAGCCTCATTTTAATCCACTAAAAAGCTGTACGCATTTTATTTAAACGCTCAGCCATCTTATTGTAAAATACAATAAATACAATCGAAATCATGATACATTTTATGAAGTTAAAAGGCGCAATCGCCGTTATAATCATTAATTTTGGCATTTTAAATCCCATGAATATTTCATACATTGGGAAAAAAACAAAGTAGTTCAGTACACTCATTCCAATTGTTGTAATTATTGTTGCAACAATTAGTCCTGAAATCACACCTTTTTTCGATTGTACCTTTTTGTAGACAAAATAGGTCGGTAATATGAATAAAAGACCTGTAGTGAAATTAGCAATATGTCCTACCGGTATCCCAGATTCTGAACCGGTTGATATTATATCAAGCAAGTTTTTAATCAATTCAATTAATACACCTGCAGCTGGCCCCATAATGATGGCACCAACGAGTGCTGGCACATCACTAAAATCAATTTTTAGCCAAGTTGGAAACATTGGCATTGGGAAGTTGAGTAGCATCAATACATAAGCTATGGCACTTAACATTCCAATTGCTACAAAAGCTTTTACTCCTAAATTTTTCACAATCCTCTCTCCCTTTTGATTCATCGTAAGAAGAGGGAGACCCGGTTTCGACTAAAGTGATTTATAAACAAAAATCCCCTGAAGAATTAATTCTTCGGGGGATGTTTTAAGTATATCAAACTAACGTGAGTAATACACCAAGTATTAGGAAGTATACACCACTTCATTCGAAACCTCCATCTTCTCCCATCCAGACTATACTGTCGGCTTTGGATTCTCACCAAATCCTGTCTTATTTTAAAATAAGACTCGCGGGCTTAAAGGAAAAAGTTCCTTAATACCGCCGGTCGGGAATCTCACCCTGCCCCGAAGATGAATCTTTATTTTTTTGTCAAACTAATATTACTATAAAGGTTATAATATGTAAAGTAAGTTGACTCAACTCGAACGGTTACTGATGATTAACTTTTGTCCAGGTATTATTTTTTCATCGGATAAGTTGTTTGACTTTATAATAACACTTATTTTTGTATTAAATTTTTCTGCTATGTCCCATAACGTATCACCATCTTTTACTGTGTATAAAATTGGCTTGTGAGATACGTCTTTTGTTACTTCTATTGCATGTTCAATCTTTTTATTACCTGCGAATACATGCTGTCCAACTTTACCATAACCAAAAATTACAAAGGGATCAATCGAATTTTCTTTTGTAACGGTCCATTGATGCTTATGTATTTCAAAGTGAAGATGGGGACCAGAGGATTTTCCTGTATTTCCCATACGCCCAATCATTTCTCCTTTTTTTACTTGTTGCCCTTTTTTGACTTCTCTAGTTTGTAAGTGAGCATAGACGGTTTCAAAACCAGTACTATGTTTAATAAATACAACATTTCCATATGTATTTGAAAAATATGATTGACTGACAACACCATAATCTACTGCATGAATGGGTGTACCCATTTTAGCAGCAATATCTATTCCTTTATGGCTCCCATGTCTCGATCCATAAATATCTGAAATTACTCCGTTTGTGGGCAATTCCCAGTTTAAATCATAATATATCTCTTGGGCATTCGCTATTGACTGCTTCCCCCCTATTATTAATGCTGCTAAAATGATTGTCATAAGTATTGCAAGCAGCAATCTTTTAACATATTCTATCATTCTGATCCTCCTCTTTTTCTATTTACAGGCTGCTTGTCCAAATTTAAAGTAACAGTACATTATTATGAAGGAATCGCCCATATTTATTCAAATTTTATTGTTTTTTCCATTAAAAAAGAGGTTGTCGATGACAACCCATTATATTATTCAAGCATATCCATTTGTACTGGATTGGGTGCGATTGGAACTTGTATAGGATGTTCCAAATCAAATGGTCCAATATTTTTTACGTTAGTATTTTTAAATTGAACAGTATCAAAACCATATTCTTTCGCAGTGAGTAATATCGCTTCTATCATTCTAATGGTTTCATGATTTTCTTTTAAATGAACATTATTATGAAAAATAAGTACTAATTGTTCAGTATTACTTACATCCACAGTAAAATTAAATTGATTTGGAATGGAAGGATGTAAATTGTATATTTGATTTTCTTTCTTCATATCCAACAATGCATCTTCAATCGATTCATACTCATTTGGACTTGGAGTGAAATAGGTGTAGTTGTTCGTTGAATAAATCAAATATCCACTCTGGGTATTGTTAATTTGATATTCGTAAATTTTTCCAGTATGTGAAAAATTTACACCCGGATTTGCTTCTTCTTTTAGAAATATAGTATCGACATTTTGATACTTAAAAAAATTTAAGCTCTTAAAAAATATCTCTTCTTTAGACGTGCCAGAATCGTATTGATGGTCAGCTAATAAATCTAATGTGATTTGGTTATTTTCCTTTTTAAGCGTACCTTTGTATGGATAGTAATCATAAAGTCCAAGTTCTTCCTCATCAATATTTTCATAAACATAATTGTAATAATCAATCCAATGACTACCTCGATCTTTATTAACAATTACAGAGATCGGTACAATATTCATTACATCAGTATCCGGTATACCAATAGTCACTACAAAATCTTCTTCATGTACGTCGTTCTTATAAATTGCATGTTTTTCTTGATATAATCTTTTATTATTACTCTCAAAATTCGAATCATCTTCAAAAGAATGGAATAATTCCGCTTTTTGTTCATTCGTTTGATTACTTGAATCATCTTGTGCTATTTCAAATTTATCTGGAATACCTTTGTTTTCCTTTTGTTGATTATATTGCGTAATGACTAAAAATAATGATAAAAAAAGTACAGCAATAGTTGCAATGGATGGCCAAAGAAATTTTTTATTACGCAAATGATGTTTACGTGTATTCTCCTTTTTTGATTGAAGTCTTAAATACACTTCTTCCATAGAGCGTTTATCTTCAATACTTGGAAACTGTCGGAGGATTTTAATCAATTCATCATCTTTACGACTATTATTCACTAGTTTAGTCCTCCTTTTCCTTATAATTATTCATTTTTTTACGTAAAACCTTTAATGCCCGATGTTGAGTTGTTTTGACCTTTGATTCTGACCATCCAAGAAATTTTGCTGTTTCGGCAATGGATAAATCCTGAATGAATCTTGCAATAATGACCGTTCTTTGGTCGAGAGTACAGGCATCTAAACATTTATATAAAATTTGAACCTCCTCATTTTGTATGGCAATTTCCTCAGGTAGTGGATAATCATCATTTATTTCCAATCGGTTCCAATCGGTTTGATTAAAAATTTTATCTTTTAAACTTTGTTGTTTCCGGAAATAATCAATAGAGACATTTCGAGCAATGGAAAATAACCAAGTTTTCACACTGCTTTTTCCTTCAAATTTATCATAAGAACGTAATACCCGAATATAAACTTCTTGTATAAGATCTTCGGCCACTTCCCTATTTTTCACTAAATAATAAAGAAATCGGAAAAGATCATTATGGTATTTTTCATAAATATCTTTAAAATAAGAATTCATAATATCCGTCCATTCATTCTATTAGTCGTTATTCATTCTTTAAAAGTTACATTTCAACAACATTGACTTTTCTATCATCGTATCATGAATTTTTTTCCTATCCAACCATAATTTTTCCGTAATTATAAAACAAAAGGGCTGTCCATAAATTAAGTACGTAGTAGATCTTTTTGTTCGATTGACGGAATCATAGTCTCAGCGCCTACTCTAATTGCGCATGTAGTGTTTGTCCAGGTCAATAGCCTCAAGTGCCAGGTTTAAGCTATAAGATCAAAAATTTTGGCTATTGCCATTGGACTATCAATAAGCTTCACTAATTATGCTCATGAAGGAAAAATGTGAAACATTTTTTCTAAGTGCCCGCCATTTTACAAAATCCACTTCTTGGACTTATTGGACAGCCCTATAAAAAAGATATTAATTTGTTTGTTCAGGTAAATTTATTGTAAATACAGTTCCTTTTCCTAGTTCACTCCACACGGAAATTGTTCCTTTATGTGCATCAATAATGTTTTTCGCAATGGCCAGCCCTAAACCTGTTCCCGAACTCCCTCTTGTCCTTGCTTTATCAGCTTTATAAAATCTTTCAAAAACAAAAGGTAAATCTTCAGAAGGAATTCCAGATCCATTATCTTTTATTTCTAAAATTAATCCATTCTGGCCACTTGTCACTTTTAACTCCACTAACCCTTCCTCTGGAGTATGTCGAATAGCATTATCAATTAAATTCGTTAATACTTGTTCAATTCGATCTGGGTCAAAACGATATATATCCTTATCTGTGTTAACTTGAACTTCTAGATGAACATTATTTTCTTTAGCAAGTCCAAAGAATTTACGACCTATTCTTTCTATGTAAGAATTTAATTGAACATCGTCAAATGTTAAACTCATGCTCCCTGATTCCAACCTAGCTAAATCAAGCAATTCGTTGACTAATCGTCCCATCCGAAGAGATTCTTCATTAATGATCTTTATAATTTCTTTCCGTTCTTCTTCATTACCTGCAATATCATCAATTAAAGCTTCGCTATAACCTTGTAACATAGCTACTGGTGTACGTAACTCATGTGAAACATTCGCAACAAAATCTTTACGCATTTTTTCTAATTTTCGTTCCTCAGTCATATCCCGTATGACTACAACAGCACCACGGATAGATTGTTCATCGAATTGCGGGGAAACGATAAAAGACCAATATCGATCTCCAAAATTCATTTCGCCAGACTGATCTTTCCCTGTTTTAATAGATTCATTTAATAAATCAATAAATTCTGGCGGTATCTCTTTTTTTCCCTTATTATCTTGTGAATCAGTCCATGCCGATAAAAATTCATCTGCAGGAGGATTGGTAACTAATATCTCTCCTTGTTTATTTATAGTAATGACACCGTCTGCCATACTACGTAAAATACTTGAAAGTTGCTCTTTTTCACGTTTTAATGCATTCATATTCACTTCTAATTGTTCACGCATTTTATTAAATGTCTTCGCTAATTCACCAATTTCATCATGGGTTAATATTGGAACTTTAACATCAAAACGTCCTTTGGCTACTTCGGCTGCAGATTCACGCATTTTTCGCAGAGGTGCAGTTACACGGGTTGAAAGAAAGAAAGCAAAGGCACTTGTCAATATAAAAGCAATTCCAGCTGACCAAAGAATGATATCAGAAGTTGCTTCAATCGCATTATCCATTACATCTAAAGATTGATATATAAATACCGCACCAGTTTTATTAACTAAATGGATCGGTACGCCGATCATTAAACCTTGATTTAATTTTTCATCTGATTGTGTGAATTCAATTTCTTTCGTCACTGAATCATCAATAGTAAACACTTGAGAAAGCGTTTTATCAGACTTAAAATAATTGATGTCAAAAATCTTTTTATCCTCTGGGTTTGAGTGATAAATGTGATTTTCGTCAGTAATAATGATCGCATGTGTATTTTCATCCAAAATTTCCCATGCAACTTCTAACGCAAAGCTAAATTCATCATGCTCTTCTAAAGTTTTAGCTATTTGGGAAGCCGTATCTATTAATGATTTTTTTACATCTTCCACAACATAACTTTGAAAAAATTGCATAATTAAGATTGATAATACGAATAGAACAACAAACATCAATAATAATATTGTTGCCCATAATTTACCTACAACACTATTCCATCGTTTCATTCATTCACTACCTCAAATTTGTACCCTACTCCCCAAACAGTTACAATCATTTTGGCAGCGTCTTCCGATACTTTACTTAGTTTTTCTCTTAATCGTTTGATATGGGTATCCACTGTTCTTAAATCACCAAAGAATTCATAATGCCAAACTTCACGTAACAATTGTTCACGATCAAATACTTTGTCAGGTGACTTTGCTAAAAAGTATAATAAATCGTATTCCTTTGGTGTTAAACTTACTTCTTTTTCATCTGCTAATACTCGATGTGCATCATGATCTATAGTTAAATGTGGATATACGATAATATTTTTTGCAGTTGTATCTGTTTGTAAATAACTAGTTTTTGAAGATCTTCTTAACAATGCTTTTACACGTAAAACAACTTCACGAGGACTAAAAGGTTTAACGATATAATCGTCTGTTCCAACTTCAAATCCTTGAACACGGTTTGCTTCTTCGCCTTTAGCTGTTAACATAATAACCGGTGTCGCTTTCTTTTCTCTTAGTTCGCGGCAAACTTCAATTCCATCTTTTCCCGGTAGCATTAAATCTAAAATAATTAAATCATAATCCGTTGCCAATGCCTTTTCTAAGGCTTCATTTCCTTCTTGCGCTTCGTCAATTACATAATTTTCTCTTTCTAAGTACATTTTTAATAATCTTCTAATTCTTTCTTCATCATCTACAATTAGAATCTTTACATCTTGTTTCATTCGATGAAACCTCCTTGTATCAATTGTACAAAAATCGACAATTTATTTCCATATGATATTCATAGGATCTATATTATGTAAAAAATTTGCCACACTTTGCTCAATTCTATTATATATGCAATTAAAAATACTGTCCAAACTGGAAAAAACAGCATAAGGAAAGAGCTGACAACTGTCAGCTCCCTTTATTATACATAGGAGTGTAATCCCGCAATCACTAAATTAACAAATACAAGATTAAACATAATAATACCGAATCCTATTACAGCAAGCCAAGCAGATTTTTCTCCATGCCACCCTCTTGATAATCGTAAATGTAAAAAAGCAGCATAAAAAAACCAAGTAATAAGGGCCCAAACCTCTTTTGGATCCCAATTCCAAAATCTTGTCCAGGCAATTTGTGCCCAAATCATGGCAAAAACGAGTCCACCTAATGTAAAAATAGGAAACCCAATCAACACCGACCGATAAGCAATTTCATCTAACAGATCATCATTAATTTTTGCTACAAGCGGTTGAATCATCTGTGAGATTCTTTTTCTTGTAATTAGTCGAACTAGGATGTAAAGAATTGTTCCAGCAATAAACGACCAAATTACTGTATTTGCCCTTGCTGCGTTAAAATTTGCAGGCAATTCAGCTAATGGCTCCATTTTAGACTCCGTAAGTAAATTCCAATCATTAGGACCGACTAAAGCAGGAAGTTCATACACAATCGTTGAAGTTTGTCCTTCTTTATCTATCCATTCAAATTGAGCTTCATAATGCATAAAAGAAAACGTACTTGTCATGATAATAAAACCTAGTACTACTGTTAATAAATACATTATAGATTCTATACCTAACCGCTTATAGGAGGTTTCTTTTTGGTTAACGTTCTTTAATAAATAGATGACTCCAGCTACAAAACTGATCGATAGGATTGCTTGTCCTGCTGCTGTCGTCATCACATGTATAGGTAACCATATACTTTTTAGTGGTGGTATTAGCGGAGTAATATCCCTCGAAAACATGCTGGCATATCCAATTAAAATGATCACGATGGGAAGTGCGAAAACCCCTAAAACTGCCGCTTGGTAAATAAAATAGATTAGTATAAAGGCACCGACAAGCATCATGCTAAAGAATGTAATAAATTCAAACATGTTACTAACTGGTGCATGTCCAGCAGCCACCCATCTTGCTATAAAATAGCCAATGTGTATCATAAATCCGATTAGGGTCAATGTTATCCCTATTTTAGCACTAATTGTAATATTATTTTTATAATGACTCTCATCCATTCCCCTCTTTTGTTTGATTGCTCCGCCAAAAAATAGTGTTGCTACTAAATAGATAATAAATGCAATTAACAATAAATTACTACTTAATTCTGCCATTATTTATCACCCCAATGTGCTCATTCGATCCTTTTGACCGATAACTCTATTATTTTCAGCCTTTTGATCAATAGGAATCGGAATTTTTGTATCAGATAATACTTTTTCAATTTCCTTATGGAAACCATACCAATTTTTATTTGTATGTCCCGCAACATGTACTGTTCCTTCTACGAGTTTCACCCAAATTCGTCTATGTTGCCAAAAAGAGCCTTGTGCTACTCCAATTAAAAATATAATGCCCCCAATGGCAATGACAGGTAATGTTTTATCAAGTCGTACGGTAAGTCCACTATAATTAACTGTTTCAACCGTTTGAAACTCCATTTTATATTTATTTTCAGAAACTTCTATCGTTTGTTGAATGGCTGCAAAACTTCTTTCTCCTTCAGGACGGTCTGGTGTTATCATTTTAAATGCAAATGCTGGATTTATAGGCTCTTGTGAAGCTGTAGATGGTTTTCCATCTTTCATTTGGAAATTTGGAAAATAATCTAATAACTCAACAAAATAACCATTCCCTAAATCATATAGCTTTTGAGGATTATTTAAGTCAATGGATATATTCCCGTATGATTCTCCCGTTTCTTTGTTTGTCAATGCAAATGTCATTGTCGATATTTCATTCAACCGATAACTTGATTGATATAAAGCATATCCATCAAATTTCAATGGTTTATTGACCTGTATCTCGTAATCTTTTATTTTTTTTAATTTTGGTTCCTCCCCAGGTAATGATGATTCAGCACTATATAAAGTTGCATCTGTTTGGAAATTTTTGGCAATCATTCCTTTTTCTTCGATTGCCTTTTGAAAAACTTCCCCATCTGTTTCGTCATACACTTCAAATATAAATTTATGATTCGCTAAATAATACTCTTTATCTGTACCAGGAATAGCAAGCGTTTCTCCTTCTTTAATCCATAAAAATTCATTTATATAAAACCCTGGTATAAACCGAAGCATACATCCAATTAAAAATATGATTAAACCGATATGGTTTACATATGGTCCCCATCTTGAAAATCTTCCTTTTTCAGCAAATAAATGCCCTTTTTCTACTTGTACTTTATAATGTTTTTTCTTCAATCTTTCTATTAAAATAGGAAAATCTCCTTCGATTTCTTTGGCTTCAGTCTTGTTATAAAAGCGTTGTCTACTTAAAAAATTCGTATTCCGTTTCACACGTTGATTTTTCAAAGCTTTATAGAGAGGGACTGCCCGGTCTAAACTACATATAATTAAAGAAACACCTATCGACGCTATTAATAATAAGTACCACCAAGAACCATATGTATCATGAAAACCTAAAATATAATATACCTTTCCGAACCAGCCATAATTTTCTTCGTAATATTGTTCTGCCGGCATCGGTAATTGACCTAATGTGGAAATCTGTGGCAAAATAGATCCAATTGCAGTTGCAATAAGCGTAATAACAATTAATACTACCCCAACTTTAACAGACGAAAAAAAGTTCCAAATACGATCTATTATCGTTTTATTATATGTTTGCGACCGGCGTGCACTACCTTCATAGCGCATATCTAGTAGTTTTCCTTCGATTGCCTTCTCATCAAAAACTTTTCCGCAAGCCTCACAAAGAATTGTTCCATGTGGATTAACATGACCACATTCACACTTAACTTTATTCATAAATAAAACTCCTATTCAGGTTTAATCTTTTCCATATATTGTTGTACCATTTCCTCTGTCATCGTTGATTCAATATAATCGACTATAATGCCGTCTGAATTGATCAAATATGTTGCAGGTAAGGGAAAGATTCCATATGCTTTTTGAACTTCACCGCTCTCATCAACTACTATAGGGAAAGAAAGATTATATTGTTTCGCAAAGTTTTCGATTGCGATTTTCGTTTCACCAACATTTATGGCTATAATCTCTACACCTTTATCTTTATATTTTTTATATTGATTTTGCATGTAAGGCATCTCATCTTTACAAGGTTCACACCATGTTCCCCAAAAATTTAAAAATACACCCTTCCCTCGATAGTCAGACAATTTATATTCATTTCCTTCTAAATCTTTTAAAACAAAGTCAGGCGCTTCCTCACCAATTGCAGCCACCTTTTTTGTGTCCTTTGCGAAATTTGAATATAATACAAAGATAATAGCGGCTGAAAGCATTACGAGAATGACTGAACGTAAGATAAGCCGATTTTTTTTATTTCTCATCGACTGCCCTCCTATCCCAGTTATATATGGTGGTGATTCTATCATTTCAGATTTTTGTTTTTTTGTAAAGTTTTGAACCTTCAGTTACAGAAATATGTATATATTTTATTTAGATTTTATTTTCGAATAATTGAATCTATATGATGTCGGTCAAAAAGTATACATATAGCAAATTTTGAGTTTGAAATGGCGGACGCGTATTCAATAGCACAAGCTAAGCTCCTTGTCATTCCGTCCCTGTGAAGTCTTTGACTTCTGTGCCAAAAGCTTTTGCTGTTCTCACTGGCCTCTGATTGTGCTTCACTGATTCTGAACACGCAGGAAAGTTTAAAACATTTTTCCAGGCCGCCATTTCACCTAGAAATCCACTATCCGATAATTATTAGAGCAACTCCTTTATTAACGACGGTTTCCACCATTTTTGGCAAGAACAATTAACTGTTTTACTTCATGAGGTGTAAGCGGTCTCCATTCTCCCGCATTTAAACCCGTTAAATCTAAAAAGGCATAACGTTCTCTTTTTAATTTCATTACAGGATAGCCGATTTTTTCAAACATACGCCTTACTTGACGGTTTCTTCCCTCATGTATTGTTAGTTCAATAATAGCAGTGTTTTTACGCTTATCAGCAGATAAAAACTTTGCTTTTGCTGGTGCAGTTAAACCATCATCTAATCGAACACCTTTCTGCAATTGTTTTAAATGTTCTCTAGTAGGAATTCCTTTCACTTTGGCAATATAAGTTTTTTCAATTTCATATTTCGGATGTGTTAACAGATTCGCAAACTCTCCATCATTCGTCATCAGTAGTATTCCAGATGTATCATAATCTAATCGTCCAACAGGATAAATACGTTCTGTAACTTCAGGAAAGAAATCCAGCACCGTTTTCCGTTTTTTATCATCTTTAACTGTCGTAACTACCCCTTTCGGTTTATAAAATAAGAAATATACCGGTTCTTCTTTTTCAACCTTAATTCCATTGACTTCCACTACATCATTTGGTCCAACTTTTGTTCCCAATTGTTTGACAACTTCTCCATTAACCGTTACTTTTCCTTGCAAAATTAATTCTTCAGCTTTTCTCCTCGAAGCTATTCCAGCATGAGCAATAACTTTTTGTAATCGTTCCAAGAGATAACACTCCTTTTTTTGCTGTACACTTTCATGTTGTTCAAAATATAAATAAAATATATTTATAAAAAAATATTTTGGTGTAAAAATTTACAATACCACACTCTAGCTGAATTATGCCACAATCTATTGTTCAATACAAAAAAATTGCATAAAAATTTTATGCAAAAATAAAAACAAGCGAATAACCGCTTTCGCTTGTTTAAACATTTCCCTTTTTTATGTAGTACCAAATATTAGTGTTACGATTATTATACTTGCAGTAATTCCAATAAAATCAGCAATTAAGCCGATCTTTAATGCATCTCCCATCTTTTTTATTCCAACAGCACCAAAATATACTGTTAAAATATAAAATGTTGTATCGGTGCTCCCTTGCATAACTGAAGCAAGTCGACCGATAAATGAGTCCGGACCATATGTTGCTATTAAGTCACTTGTCACTCCTAATGCCGCATTGCCTGAAATCGGACGTAATATTGCTAAAGGGACAATTTCGGCAGGGATACCAAAAAGTTCAAGTACCGGTCTAAGTAGCCCAACAAAAAACTCCAATGCTCCTGATGCACGAAAAATGGAAATGGCTACTAACATTCCGACAAGAAAAGGAATAATTGATATAGCAATTTTTATTCCCTCTTTGCCTCCTTCAACAAAGGTTTCATAAGTTGGTACTCTTTTCCATGTTCCATGTATTAAAATAATTGCTATAATGATTGGAATTAGCCATAACGAAACGGTGGAAATGATTTGCATTATCTCACCCTGTTTCTATTTTTTCGATTATAAATATAGCGATCTATTAATATGGCACAAATGGTCGCAAACAATGATGCTATAATAGTTGGTAACACAATCTCGGCCGGTGATACGGAATCATAGTTCATTCTGATAGCCAAAACGGTTGTCGGAATGATCGTAATGCTTGATGTATTGATAACTAGAAATGTAACCATAGAACGGCTTGCCTCATTTTTACCACCATTTAACATTTTTAATTGCTCCATTGCCTTAATGCCAAGTGGTGTAGCTGCATTACCTAATCCAAACATATTTGCCATCATATTTGATAAAATATATCCAAGGGCAGGATGATCAGATGGAATATCTGGAAAAATTTTTTTCACTAACGGTTTAAATAGGTATGCAAGCTTGTCCAATAGACCTGATGTTTGAGCAATTCTCATTAATCCTAACCAAAAGACTAGAACACTAATAAAACCAATACATAAGGTGACTGCTTCTTGTGCCCCTTGAAAAACGGCTTTATTCACCTCTTCCATAGTGCCGTTAAACATCGCAAATACAATTCCAATAACGGACATTGCTACCCAAATAATATTAATCATTTGAATGAACCCCTATTACCGATCCAAATATGATAGAAAAATAGTCAAAAAAGGAATTATGTTTCTTTTTTCCATGTTTATAATAAATCGGCATTGTGTGGATTAATTGATCTTTAAAGTAAATTTCGGTCTTACCTATGATTTCCGGTATTTCATCTTCTTTTTTCCGCCATTCTTTTTTAGGTTTGATTAAACGATAGTTAATTTCAAATTGTTCTTTTTCATTCTTTTTTATTGGATAAATAAAATCACGATCTAAATAGGCATGATTTTTATACACTTTGTCTTCTATTTTTTTTATTTTTCCATTTTTTATAATCGATTCATATTGATAATGATCAAAAACGTATTCAAACATTCGAATATGTTCATCCCAATCCGTTGAAGACGGTGTATTTAATGTTACAGCTATTAAATCCATTCCATCTTTTGATGCCGTAGATACGAGGGTTCGTTTTGCTCTTTTTGTATATCCTGTTTTTCCACCAGTGGAATATTTATATAAACCCGTAACGAGCTTATTTTTGTTGCGCCAAATTCGATCCCAATTCCCTTTAGGATCAGGCGTTCTATATACCTTTGTACTTGAAATTTCTCGAAATTGCTCATTTTCCATTGCATATTTTGTGAGGATCGCCATGTCATAGGCAGAAGAAAAATGGTCTTCATGATCATCAAGGCCATGGGGATTCGCAAAATGGGTGTTTTTCATACCAAGTTGCTTCGCTTTCTCATTCATTAAAAACACAAAGCCCTCCACACTTCCACCAACATATTCAGCAATTGCATAAGCTGCATCATTACCTGAACGGAGCATGAGTCCATAGACGAGATCTTTCAATTTAATCTTTTCACCCGGCTTTAAATAAACAGAGGAGCCTTCGACTCGTGTTGCATTGTTACTTACAGTTACTGTTTCATCCATTTTTCCTGATTCAATCGCGAGTATTGCGGTCATGATTTTCGTTATACTTGCAATTCTTCTAGGTTCGTGGGCATTTTTTTCATAAAAAACTCGGCCGGTTTTTTGATCGATTATAATAGCACTATATGAATTAACGCTTATTTGGTGAGCGAATGCGATGTTGTTTGGCGGTATTATCCATGTACAAAAAAGCGTTAATATGATGATTGCCAATATTTTTTTGTAACCAAATCGCATACTTGTCCACCTGCTCCTTCTGTCATTTGTACAAGTTTATGGTGTAAAAAAGAAAGTTATGATAAAAATACAAAATTAGTTGATAAAAAAATCACTGGAATTAATCCAGTGAATCTTGTTCGTGATTTAATTCTTTTTTCGAATCAAAATGATTATCAGTTAGTCGATCAAAGAAAAGATCAGCTTCTTCGACCAAGTCATTTTCATCTGCCTCTGGTAACTCTGGTAACTCATTTAAATCCTTTAACCCAAAATAATCTAGAAATTCTTTTGTAGTTCCATATAATATTGCTCTTCCCGGTCCATCAGCTCTCCCTACTTCTTGAATGAGTCCTTTGGCAACGAGTGTATGTATTGGTCTTTCCGTTTTTACCCCTCGGATTTCTTCAATCTCGATTCGAGTGATTGGTTGTCTATAAGCTATTATTGTTAAAGTTTCAAGAGCAGCTTGACTTAATGTAGCGTGATTAGGCGATTCTACCAATCTTTTTAAATAAACCGCGTTTTCTTTTTTCGTTGCCAACTGATATGTGCCAGCTACTTCTATAATCGTTAATCCACGGTTGTTATCATGTTCATATTCTTCTTTTAATTCGTGTAATATTTCAATAGCTTTAAATTCTGGTATTTCCATAACAGAAGTAATTTGTTTTAAGGTCAGTCCCTCATCTCCTGCAGCAAATAATAAGCTTTCCAATATACCTTTCCAATTTACAAGTTCCAATTCAGTCCACCTTCTTTAAACTTACCTGTTTGCCGCAATGAACAGGTCACCAAAGTTTTCTTCTTGTTGTACTTTAATTTGATCTCGTTTTAATAGCTCTAAAACAGCTAAAAACGTCGTGACAATATGGTTTTTATCAGGATATGGGAATAGTTTAAAAAAGTCCACCCAACTATTATTACTTACAAGTTCTTCATAAACCTCTTCTATGCGTTGCTCTATCGAAATTTCGTCTCGAGCAATCCTCGTTTGCAATGGCTTTTGGAGTCGTTTACGTCGCAAAAGTTTATGAAAAGCACCTAGCATATCATAGATCGTTGCTTTGTTTTCACTTTCAACAATTGAAACATTAGAAGAATACTCTGATAAATCGCTAGGCGGTTTTGTAAAAAATAGTGAACGTTCCTTCTCTTTTTCTTTCAATTCGAGGGAAGCTTCTTTATATTTACGATATTCGATTAATCGTGCAACTAATTCTTCACGCGGGTCTTCTTCATACGCCTCTTCATATTCCATTTGATCGTCTTCTGGTTCATGTCTTGGCAACAACATTTTACTTTTAATTGCTAATAGTTCAGCTGCCATTACTAAATATTCGCTTGCGACATCCAATTCCAATTCCTGCATTGTATGAATATACAATAAATACTGATCGGTTATCTCATGCATTGGAATATCATAAATATCTATTTCTAACGTTTTTATTAAATGTAATAGTAAGTCTAATGGACCTTCAAATCCTACTGTTTTAATGTTCATGAACATTTGTTAATCACCAATATTATTAAAATCCTTCCTTTAGTATAATGGAAAACGATCTTTAATCAAATAGACTATACATTTTCTTATTTTTTCCATAAAAAAGAGGTCGTCCCTAACATAAGGTCAGACCCGTAACATATAGATAAGGGTATCAAGTACATGAATATAAACAAGAATTTGAATTTAACTAGTCACATCGATTAAAAAAAGTTGCCACATTTTCGCTAGGAGAAAATTGAGCATTTGGAAACATATCTTTTAATGCTTTTACCATACCTTTTCCGACACCTTGTTCTCGATGCGAAGGGTTTACAGAAATGTGTAAAACTTCAAAAACTTCATCATTAACTTCACGTCCGCCAATTAAACCGATAATATCGTCATTTTCTTTCCATAAAAACAAGTGCCATTGATCATTGGTTTCATATTCTTTAATTGTTTGTTGTAATTTTTTTAAATCTTTTTCATTTGGCATAAAAGATAATAAGCCCATCGCAATTTTTTCAAAAGATTTTTTATAGCGAATTAACATATTGATCCCTCATTATATAAAACTAATCCATACAATATTGCCATTATTATTTTACAATAAAACCTAGTTTTTATCTATTTATTTATTTTGCTTATGATTAATCTTGTTTTATTACCTCAAATAAGGGGAAATCCAATTTTATTAAATCTTCGTAAGTTTCCCTACGAATAACAAGTTTCGCTTTACCTTTTTCAACAAATACGACTGCTGGACGTGGTAAACGATTATAATTGCTTGCCATAGAATATCCATAGGCACCAGTACAAAAAACTGCTAATATATCTCCGGGTTCTGTTTTTGTAATTGGTAAATCCCAAATTAACATATCACCTGATTCACAAGCTTTTCCAGCAATGGATACAAGATCTTCTTTTTTATCATTGGCTTTATTTGCAACAATCGCATCATATTTTGCTTGATAAAGTGCAGGACGAATATTATCACTCATTCCGCCATCTACAGCTACATATTTACGAATACCTGGTATTTCTTTCGAAGAACCAATTCGATAAATAGTTGTTCCTGCATCCCCAACAAGCGATCTTCCCGGTTCTATCCATATTTCTGGCATTGTCAGATTATTTTCATTTACATGAGTTTTTACTTCATGAATAATGGCATTAACATACTCTTCTGGTTGAAGTGGTTTATCTGATTCAGTATAGCGAATACCGAAGCCCCCACCGACATTAACAACCGATGGTTCGTACGATAGTTGTGTTTTCCATTTTTTAATATGTGTAAATATTTTTTGAATCGCAAGCTTAAATCCTGTTGTTTCAAAAATTTGTGAGCCTATATGACAATGAAGTCCTAATACATTATAATTTGAAAGAGAATTCGCCAATTTTAGAGCCTGATCAGCTTGACCACTTGTTAAATCAAATCCAAATTTCGAATCTTCTTGACCTGTTAAAATATAATCATGAGTATGGGCTTCTATACCCGGAGTAACACGAAGTAAAATATTTACTTTTTTTCTCTTTTGGGTTGCTAAATCATGCAATATATTGAGTTCATAGAAGTTATCTACAACAAAACAGCCGACATTATGATCTAGTGCCATTTCCATTTCTTCAATACTTTTGTTATTCCCGTGAAAATGAATTTTCTCAACCGGATAGTTAGCTTTAATAGCAGTATATAATTCGCCACCGGATACAACATCTAAAGACAAGCCCTCTTCATTTGCTAATTGAAGCATAGCAATAGATGAAAATGCTTTACTAGCATAGGCTACTTGCGCTTTTACTCCTGCTTTTTTAAATGTATCTATAAAACTCCTTGCTCTTTGTCGAATTAATCTTACATCATAAACTATAAGAGGAGTTCCAAAATCAGTTGCCAATTGAACGGTGTCACAACCTCCAATTTCTAAATGACCTTGTTCATTCACTTTCATCGTCCCATGCAGAATCATTTTCTCACTCCCAACTTTTAACACAATTCATCAAATAAACGATTCCGAATATTTAATTACTAATATGAAAAACTTTAACATATTAAAGCTATCCTTGCAATGTCTTATTTTGACATACGTGTTGTTTTTTAAGAGATTCTACATGGAACATAACAATTTTCTACCTTTACGATGTTTCTTGTTTTTTCCTATTTCTAGGCTGAACAATAGCTGGACGGACAATCGTTCCTGGTGTAGATCTACGAACTAAAATTTGCATAAACTCCCGCGGTTGAAATGGAATAAACGGCCAAAAGTATGGTGTGTTTAACGAACGCATACTCGTCAAAAAGATTAATATGATTGTGGTACCGATAACAAATCCAGGCACTTTGAAAAGAGATACAAGGATCAATAGAAATAAATGGGAGATTTTATTTGCAACACTTAACTCATAACTCGGAGTAGCAAAAGTACCAATGGCGGAAAAAGCCACATATAAAATAACTTCGGGTATTAATAAACCAACTTCTACTGCTATTTCACCAATTAATACGGCAGCAATTAAACCCATTGCAGTGGATAACGGAGTAGGGGTATGAATGGCTGCCATACGTAGAAACTCTATTCCGATATCGCAAATAAATATTTGTATAACAACCGGTATATTTGATGTTTCTTTCGGGCCGATAAAATCTAATTGTTTTGGTAATAATTCAGGTTCCAAAACGAAAAGTAACCAAAGTGGTAATAAAAAGATAGAAGCAAGTATACCGATAAAACGAATCCATCTTACAAATGTTCCGACAGCCGCTGATTGTCGATATTCTTCCGCATGTTGAACATGATGAAAAAAAGTTGTCGGAGTAATAATAACACTTGGAGAAGTATCGACAATGATTAAAACATGACCTTCTAATATATGAGTCGCCGCTACATCGGCCCTTTCTGTATATCTTACTTGTGGATAGGGATTGTATCCTTGCTTCAAAATATATTCTTCAATGGCTTTATCAGCCATTGTTAAACCATCAACATCAATCCCTTCAATCTCTTTCCGAATCGTTTTAATTAATTTTGGATTTGCAACGTCTTTTAAATAAACGAGGGAAACATCTGTTTTTGAACGTTCCCCTACTTTAAACATTTCAAAACGTAGCCGCTCATCACGTATTCTTCTTCGAATAAGAGCGGTATTGAATATAATATTTTCAACAAACCCATCCCTTGATCCGCGAATGACTCTCTCTGTATCTGGTTCTTCTGGTGATCTGCCAGGATAACTTCTTGTATCAACTACAAAAGCTTTATTTTCATCTTCTACAAAAATAATTATTAAACCAGATAAAACTTGATCAACTGCTTCATCTAACGTTGAAACAATTTCAACAGATTGATTGTTAATATAATTTTTAACTAATAAGAACAAATCTTTAGCGAATTTACTATCATGTCGATCATTTAGATGAACAACTTCTTGTAGAGTACGTAAAACATAGAGCGTATCAACCAATCCGTTAACGTAATAAAGATGGATACTTCGATTAAAGACTTTGATTTTTCGTACTCCTAAATCAAAACTAGTCCCTAATCCAACTCTATTTTTCATATACGCTTCAATTTCTTCTAGATTGCCTGTAATTGGTTGCTTATTTATTGTTGCTTCTGTCAATGTTTATCACATCCTTTTAGTAGCAAAAATTTATAAATTCACATAAAAAAGCCAATGAAATAAAGAACCAAAGACCTTCCCTAGAACAATCGCCATGAGTAAATAAAGTAAACGGTCCTGGAGTTTGACTCGTTTGAAAATTAACGGCAACACATCTAATGCTTCATATAATGCCGCAGCTAACATACCGACAAATACCCCTTGAAATAATCCTAAAAAAACCATAAAAATCCAGTGAAATGAAAACTGAATTTCTTGTAAACCAATCCAAGAACCAGTTATAACACCAAGCACTGTTGCCCATTCATAATAAAGCAACATGCTCATCGATTTTGTTAATTGCATGAGTCTAGGTATAATACCTAATACAGCAATAAAAGCAACGAATCCAGCACCGACAGCGAAACCACCAGCAAGACCGACAAGTAAAACAAAAATAACTTTAAGACTCATCGATTCGTTTTACACTTTCCTCACTTTCATTGATAATCATATAGTGATCTATGTTTTGCTGGTAATTAAACATTTCAACTTCCAATGGACTCGGTTCTTCATTGATCCGTTTTTTAAATACATGGTTAAAGAATAAAATCATGCCTAAACCCAAACCGATTGAATAAGGAATTTGGATAGAAAGTGGTTTTGAATCCTTTATTCCGGTCATTAAATAAAAAAGTTTTTGATGGACAGCTTGCATACTGGTGTCTTCATGAAAGTTCATAATCGTAAAGGCCGATCCGATAAATAGTAAAAGCCACGCTAACAAAAATAAAGGTTTTGACATTTTTACTTTTTGAGTAACGATTTCGATAATCGTTTGTTGTGGTCCAACTAACTGAATATCACAATTCCCTATGTTTTCTGTAATCCTTTGAATGATTTTAATTCCATCTAACACTACAATATTTTGATCCTTTTTCGATACTTTATGGATTTCGATTGGTTCTAAAATTTTCTTATGTTTTTCCGGCGCACTGATTATTGCAATATCTTTTAAGAGTATTGGTTTGTATCGCTTCACTTGTACCCGGTGATGAAGGCGAATATAAATAGTGGTAACCACAAAAATCACTTCCTGAACATATAATACTTTCTAAAACTAGTATGAGTTGGAATAAGCAAAATCATAAAATCCAATTATTAACAAAAAAAGATCAAATGGTTCTATGTTTCCATTTGATCTTTAATCGTTTTTAATATTTTCTTTTCTAATCGAGAAACTTGAACCTGTGATATCCCAAGCCTCGCTGCAACTTCAGATTGTGTTTGGTCCTTATAATATCGCAAATATACAATTAATTTTTCTCTATCATCCAGATTTTCAATCGCTTCTTTTAAAGCGATTTTTTCAAACCACTTTTCGTTATCCTGATCAGAGATTTGATCAAGTAATGTAATAGGATCCCCATCATTTTCATAAACTGTTTCATGTATAGATGTAGGGGCAAGTACAGCTTCCTGTGCCATTAATATTTCTTCGACAGGGACATCCATATGTTCACTTAATTCATAAACCGTAGGTACGCGACCTAGTTCTTTGGTTAGCTCATCCTTTGTGCGACGTACTCGATTTCCAATCTCTTTCAATGATCGACTTACTTTAATCGTTCCATCATCACGAATAAAACGCTGAATTTCTCCAATAATCATAGGAACAGCGTAGGTTGAAAATTTTACATCATAGGATAAGTCAAATTTATCAACAGATTTTAATAGACCGATACATCCAATTTGGAATAAATCATCAGGATCATAACCTCGGTTTAAAAATCGTTGGACAACAGACCAGACTAAACGCATATTTTTCTCTACAATTTCATCTCGGGCCGATTGGTCGCCTTTTTGACTTCGCGCTATTAAAGTTTTTATTTCGTGGTCTTTGACATAGGTTTGATCGGTCTTTTTAACCTCCACATCCATTGGCAATACCCCTTAATTGTACACTGCTTTTGCATTTGACAATTTTTTTTTCAATCTTACGACTGTTCCTTCATTCGGACGGGATTCGATGATCATTTCATCCATGAAGTTTTCCATTATTGTAAATCCCATCCCAGAGCGTTCAAGTTCAGGTTTTGTCGTATATAATGGCTGTTTCGCCTTTTCAATGTTTTGAATTCCAATCCCTTCATCGCGAACTTCTAATTCTACTGTTGAACCATCAAGCCGTACAGTAATATAAACATAGCCGTCTGAATCACTTTCATATCCATGTATGATCGCATTTGTTACTGCTTCCGAAACAACCGTTTTTATTTCCGTTAATTCATCCATTGTCGGATCAAGTTGTGCTATAAACGATGCAACAGTAACTCTTGCAAAAGATTCATTTTGACTTAGAGCACGGAATTTCAAATGCATTTCATTTTTCATGGCTTAGGCTACCCCCAATCTTTGTAAAGCCTCATTTTCAGATTGTACGAAACGAATTATCTTAAATAGGCCAGACATTTTAAATAAACGTTCGACTGCCGGGGATACGGAACAAACAATCATTTCTCCATCAACTTGTTTAAGTTGTTTGTACCGGCCAAGTATGACTCCTAAGCCAGAACTATCCATAAAATGCAGATCTTCCAAATTCATTAATACATAACGAATTTTATTTTTTTCAATCGCAGTAGAGACTTGTTCTCTAACATCGTCAGCAGTGTGGTGGTCTAGTTCTCCACTTAAACGGACAATTAAAATTTGTTTTTCTTTATATTCTAAGTTTATTTGTAAACTCACTATACATAGCCTCCCTTTACACCTAATTTTGTAACTTAGGTATAATCTAATTTTATGTATAGTGAGTGAATTCAACAATGTCTAGTAAAATTCCTTCAAGATGACAAAACTAGATATATTTCGAGAAATTTCTTTTAAAATCAACAATTTTTATTGTATCTTTGTAAACATTCCAAAACTCCGTTTAAACAATGTCCACCAACTTGCTGAATTCATATCTTCAGCAGCAATAATCGAGTTTTCTGCTAACACTTTTCCATCCTTCGAAATAACAATCTTCCCAATTTCTGTTCCTTTTTTAATTGGAGCTTTTAAATCCTTATTGATCACCAATTGTTTCTTTACGTTATCAACTTTTTCTCCTTTTTTTACTAGCAATGACACACTTTCACCTGCTACCGCTTTTAATTTCCTTCGTTCACCTTTTTTTATAGGAAACTCGCCAATCTTTTCATTTTTAGAGTAAAATGGTTTCGTTTCATATTGACTAAACGCATAATCAAACATTTGGGTTATTTGTTTATTTCGATCTTTTGGTGTTGGTGCACCCATTACTACAGCAATTGTACGCATATTGCCTTTTTTTGCTGTGGCTGTTAAGCAATATTTTGCTTCGTTTGTATAACCTGTTTTTAAGCCATCAACACCTGGGTAGAATTTCACAAGACGGTTTGTATTTACTAGCCAGAATTTTTTATCAGTTCCTTCTCTTAAATAGTCTTCATACATACTTGTATATTTGGTAATTTCTTCGTATTTTAATAACTCCTTGGCCATAACAGCCATGTCTCTTGCACTACTATAATGGTCTTCAGCTGGTAAGCCTGTCGAATTTTGGAATTTTGTATTTTTTAATCCAAGTTCTTTCGCCTTCGCGTTCATCATATCAACAAAATTTTCCTCAGAACCAGCGATTTTTTCTGCCATGGCAACCGATGCATCATTCGCTGAACCAATAGCAATTGCTTTTAGCATTTCGTCAACCGTCATTTCTTCCCCTTCTTCTAGGAAGATTTGAGACCCACCCATCGAAGCGGCGTATTCGCTTGTGCGAACCTTATCATCGAGTTGAATTTTTCCATCACTAATGGCTTCCATAATTAACAACATTGTCATAATTTTCGTCATGCTTGCAGGCGGAAGTTTTTCATCACTATTTTTTTCAAAAATTACCGCCCCAGTGTCTCTTTCAATTAAAATTGCTGATTTCGCATTTTCAGCTAAATTTAATTTTTTCTCAGATGCCATTCCTTGCAATGGAACAATGGAGCTAAAAATCATTAAAGCTGAAAATATTGCTATAAATCGTTTCATGATTTTCCCTCACTTTGAGTTTTATCTATCTTCACTTCATTGTTTCCATTGAAAGGATTTTTATACAATCTTTTCCATTTCAAATAAAAAAAGGTTCTTCGTGGTTTAAACTATCAAGTCATTATAACGGAGCATACGTAATGAAGTCTTACATTGTTTTGTGTTTCAAAAATCTTTGACAGTGTCGCAACATAAGCTGCTTGCCATTTACTATATCCTCCGTTAAAGGGAAAGAGCCTATATAGAATCGATTTTTTCTGTATTACAATTCGAAGCTTCTTTTATCTCATTGCACAGAAAAAACATCAAAAAAGTTGTCCTATTTTCTGTTGACATACCAAGTTCTAAAGTACTATTATAATACCAACCATTTTAAAATTAATGTAAATTTTTAGACATTTAAGAAAATTGATATATTTGTCTGTCCTCTTATAGCTATATACATGATGCTCAACGCTCCTTCATGATTAACTCAAATATACATAGTTTCATTTACTAACTTCTTTTTTTACGCTGTCTTTTTTTTAATGTAAATACCCTTCAAAAGTGACAAATATATGTTACAAAATAGAAACATATCTATATTTGTAATCAATGACTTTGTTTCACAAATTGGAAATAGTATCTTTTCAATTCTAATCATGTGGTATGTGTTGAAATAACTTCATCCGCAATCGCCACAGCAATAATCGGATCATTTACACATATTAGCGGTTTCTTTATTGGGCCAATTGCCGGAGTGTTTGCAGACAGGAGTAAAAATCCAAAATCTTTGTTTTCTTGGATTTTACGATTTAATACTCTCATTCTATTAATCATGGTTGTTTGTATCTATATATTAAGTAATGAATTTGAGATATTCGCAGTTTTTGTTTTGGTTGCAATAAGAGAAATTTCATTTGATCTACTGTATCCTGTTCAAACTAGAATTATCCCCTTGATTGTACCAAAAGATGGAGTTACCAAATTGTTAGGATATAGAAGTGATTCAAGTAATATCGCATCTATATTAGGTAATGCCATTTCCGGCTTTGTTATATCATTGGTTTGTATCATCGGAGGCTTTATACTCAATTCTATAACCTTTTTTCTTAGCTCAATATTAATAAGTTTGTTAAAATTATTGCAAACTCCTCAAAATAGTAAAGAAAAAGATTTAAACAACGGAGATGATCAAAATTTAGAAAACAAACGAATGAAAATAAAAAAGGAGATATTAGAAGGTGGAAGAATTTTATGGAATAATACTCTCTAAAAAAATCGCAATAATTTCTTGTTTATTAAATATAGCTAGCATGGTTGGTCCGATTTTTGTTGTTTATTTCAACGGTTATTAAAAACTAGTTCCTCAGCATATGGAGTTTTAACGCACTAATGATCTTGGGAAGTATTATAAGTGCTATAATAATTGGATTGCTAATAAAAAAATATAATAATTCTACAATTGTATTATTTGGTTGGTCACTATTATCAATTCTGCTTATTCTTATGTCATTTAATAAAGTTATTTGGTTCGTCTTCATATTGGGTTATTATTAGGGATCGGCTTAACTCTTCCAAATATAATTTTAAATTCGGTGCAAATTCTAATTATTCCCGATGAATATAGAGGACGTGTTTCTACTCTATTACAAGCAATTAGTGTTGTATTAATTCCTCTATCAAATTTTTTAGGTGGAATAATAGTTGATATCTTCGGTGCGAATTATGTGTTCTTATTTTGTGGCTTATGGCAGTTTTTGTGGTTTTGATTGTGTATAAAAAAATCGCCAAATTTTTAATATACAAGCTACAGAAACGGAAACGCCTTTGTGACGGTAATGATTTAAGGAATATATCTTTGGTATCTCACACAAAAAACCTCCTTATAATAGGAGGTTTCAGACTGTCGACAAACCCCAACTCAAATGCTTCATTTGAGTTGGGATTTGTCTTTTTTTGCTCATCATTTTCTAAGATTCTTATCTTATTTAGGC
>SMEH01000054.1_pt1 | contig 37696 bp, 29 predicted proteins | sample 2456361 | NCBI WGS metagenome assembly SMEH01 (sample SAMN10132587, study PRJNA489261) | soil metagenome | isolation source: day1 control-loamy sand soil ammended | place: USA | reverse complement strand
GGTGATTATGAAACAATAGAATATATCGTCACCGGAGAAAACAAATCTCCTAAGCATTCATTAGGGTACTACTTGGAAGCGATCATTCTCAATAGCCCTATCGTACAGCAGCACCGTAATAAGGTACGACATCAGGCCCAGCTAATCTTGGACAAAGCGCTCGACATAAAGGGAGCGAAGGTTTTGTCTATTGGATGTGGCTCTTCCGCAGATTTGCGCTCTATTCAAAAGGTACTGAAAAGCACGGATATCGCCGTCACGCTTTTCGATATGGACGAAGGAGCATTGTCCTACTCCGCAGAAAAGCTGGACCAAATGAAAGACAAATGCCATCTTATACAAGGCAACCTGTTGCGCCTTGTTAAGAAGATCGAAGAGGAATTCGATTTGATCGTCATAGGCGGGGTATTCGATTATCTCAATGATAAGACGATCATTTCCATACTTGATAAAATCTACAATGAAAACATAAGGCCAGGAGGTGAAATATTCTTCACAAACATCGCATCGGGCAACCCCTACAGGTCTTGGATGGAATATTGTTTCGATTGGGAGCTGATCGAAAGATCGGAGCGAAATATTCGATCCATCTATGACGCTGCCTCTTTGCCCAATAGCAGTTTGTCGGTAGTGAGAGAAGAGACCGGCCTGACCTTTTTGGCTAAGATTATCAACAATCAATAATTAATTATAAATCTAAATTTATGGTAGTAGTTAACGACAAACATCTTGTACTTGAGTACGATGAAAGATTGAATTGCATCTTTCAGATTTGGAAGGGATTCTTTAGTTCTGAATTGTTCCGAGAAGGGGTAGAAAAGACCAATGCACTTTTTGCTCAGAAGAAGCCCGTGCCCAATTTTCTGGTAGACATCAGCGAATCTTCAGTAATCAAAAAAGAAGATACTGAGTGGGCCGCAACAACTGCAATCCCATTGGCCATACAAAATGGGCTGAAAAATTACGGTTTTGTATTGCCCAAGAATATCTTCACTCAAGTTTCACTCAACAATTTCAGAAATGACTTGAACCAGCCTTCACTGTCCATCCGACTTTTCGACAACCTGGACAGGGCAAAGGAGTGGGTACAAGAGGGAGAGTAGTACGCTACTACCAATGCAATAGAAAAGGAGGCAAATTCAGCCTCCTTTTTTTATGTTTTTTGGGCGCCTTTTCCTGCTGTACGCTCCAAGTCCTCGCTCGTACCTCGCTGTGGGCTTTCCGCTGCCATCAGGGGCGCAACCGGAATCTATACCTAAGTAGTGAAAGGAGCTTATAGCCTGAGCGCAATTATCGGTAAGAAATATTTCAATTGTACTGGTAATTTATTCATGCCTGTGGGCTTTAAAATCCCATTACAATTTAAGCGCTGTCTGGTTTTCCAAAATATATCCTGGTCGTCGCAACATTTCTCTGTATTTCAAAGTTGAAGTATCCTGTGTGTCTCAAGATCTGCTTGGGAAGACGCCTTTCTAAAAACCTTTTAACAAAATAAGACTTATTTAATTTGAATAAAGTGATAATACGTTTAATTTTGGGCGAACATAAATGAAAATATCATAATGGCCGAAGTAATTAAAATGCCTAAGATGAGTGATACCATGGAAGAAGGCGTAATTGCCGCATGGTTGGTCAAAGAAGGCGACGAAGTAAAATCCGGGGACATCCTTGCAGAAGTTGAGACAGATAAGGCGACCATGGAACTTGAGTCTTATGAAGATGGGACACTGCTTTACATTGGGGTCAAAGAAAAAGAAGCTGTTCCTGTGGATGGCATAATTGCCATTATTGGAGAAAAAGGAGAAAACATAGATGACCTTATCAAACAGGTAAAAGCAGGAGGAGACATAGCAGAAGACAAAGGCGAAGGGTCTCAACCTGAGGAAAAATCTGAATCTAGCGATGCCGCAGAAGAAATTGATATATCCAATATCAATGCTACTTTAGTTACTATGCCTAAGATGAGCGATACCATGCAAGAAGGTGTGATCGCTTCTTGGCTAAAGAAGGAAGGGGATTCGATAAGTGCAGGGGATATCTTGGCCGAGGTGGAAACGGACAAAGCAACGATGGAGCTTGAAGCCTATGAAGACGGTACGCTATTGTACATAGGCCCTAAAGCAGGTGATGCAGTACCAATAGATGCTGTAATAGCAGTGATTGGAGAAAAAGGCGCTGACTACCAAGCCTTGATAAAGCATCATGAAGCTTCCAAAGGAGGCAAAAAAGAAGCTTCTTCAAAAGAGGAGAAAGAAGTAAAGGCAGAAGAGAAAGCGCCAGAAGTTACAAAAGTAGAAACCTCAGAAACTGGAGGAAGAATAAAGGCCTCACCTTTAGCCAAAAAATTGGCAGAAGAAAAAGGGTATGACCTATCGAAAATAAAAGGTTCTGGCGACAATGGCAGAATCGTTAAGAAAGATGTAGAAGAATACAAACCTAGTGAAACACAGGAAGCCTCAGCACAGAAATCTGATGCAAAAGGACAGCCTGCGGTAGCTTTACCTGAAATCGTAGGAGAAGAAAGCTACGAGGAGATCAATGTTTCGCAGATGCGCAAGACTATCGCTAAGCGACTTGGCGAAAGCAAATACACTGCTCCGCATTTCTACTTGACCATGGAAATCAACATGGACAAGGCTATTGAAGCGAGAAAGAGCATCAATGAGTACTCTCCAGTAAAAGTTTCTTTCAACGACCTAGTCATTAAAGCAACAGCTGCTGCTCTAAGGCAACACCCTAATGTTAACGTATCTTATCGTGGCGACAAAATGCGCTTTAACAAACATATCCATATAGGTGTGGCTGTAGCCGTAGAGGAAGGCCTGCTAGTACCTGTGGTTCGTTTCGCTGACAACAAATCTTTGTCTCATATTGCCGCAGAAGTAAAAGATCTGGGACAAAAGGCAAGGAACAAACAGCTTCAACCTAAAGATTGGGAAGGAAGTACATTTACCATTTCTAACTTGGGAATGTTTGGTATTGAAGAGTTTACTGCCATCATCAACCCACCAGATGCATGTATCTTGGCGGTTGGAGGTATTAAGCAAACGCCAATTGTAAAGAACGGTGAGATCGTTCCAGGCAATGTAATGAAAGTTACGTTATCATGTGACCACAGGGCGGTTGATGGTGCCGTAGGGTCGGCATTCTTACAGACGCTAAAAGGATTCTTAGAAGATCCCGTAAGGATTCTCATTTAAGAGCATCCTGAACATAATTCAAAAAGTCTCGTTTTAATAACGAGACTTTTTTTATATCAGAAAGTATGAATGCATATTTAAAACGTGTTTTTAAGAAATGGCTCATCTTCGAGTAATCTATTGGGTACTATTCATATTGGGACTTCTGATGTTATATTAATGGTCTATCTTAATTCATTTTAGATAAGTTTTGGCCAATTGCCTTTCTTAACAAAGTAGGGAGAAGTAGATTTATGCATTAAAAATTCAGACCACTATAAGAAGATTAACCAAAAAGAAATTTTTATATCAAATGTCAAAATTAAAGATAAGATCAACTACGGTAATTGCGATAGCCCACAACGGACAAGTTGCGATAGGGGCAGATGGACAGGCAACAATGGGCAATACTGTTGCCAAGAGCAATGTAAAGAAGATAAGAAAATTGCAAGATGGAAAAATCATAACAGGATTCGCAGGATCAACTGCCGATGCTTTTACTTTACTGGAGCGCTTCGATGAAAAGCTGAATACCTATGGGGGCAACATGAAGCGAGCCGCTATAGAACTCACTAAGGATTGGCGCATGGACCGTTACCTAAGAAGGCTTGAAGCTATGCTTATTGTTGCAGATAAAGATGAGATTTTGATCTTATCAGGCACAGGAGATGTACTAGAACCTGACAATCAGATTGCAGCAATTGGTTCAGGTAGTATGTTTGCTCAAGCAGCCGCCGTAGCGCTCAAGAAGCATGCACCTAATCTGAGCGCTGAAGAAATGGTGCGGGAAAGCTTGAATATTGCAGCGGACATTTGTATCTATACCAACCATAACCTGGTAATTGAAGAAATCAATTAAACAAAAATAGTGTCTTAAACCTTCCGTTCCAGAGTAATCCAATATCTATTCCTCCATGTCAATAGTCGTTATATACCACAACAACCGATGTTCAAAAAGTAGGGAAACGCTCAAGCTCTTAGAAAAGCAAGGTACACCCTTTGAAGTAGTGGAATACTTGAAAACTCCGCCTACCAAAGCAGTACTGGAAGAGCTTGCCCGTAAGCTTGAGATGAAACCTTTGGATTTTGTACGGAAAGGAGAGAAACTGTATAAAGAAAAGTATGCTGGCAAAACGTTTACCGATGAACAGTGGTTGAGTATTCTTGCTGAAAATCCAGTGTTGATAGAGCGACCTATTGTGGTGAAAGGTGATAAAGCTGCCATTGGCCGTCCTCCAGAAAATGTCCTACAGATAATTAGAGATTAGCTTAGCTATAATGCGATAGATCATGTTTGAAAGTTCCGAATTCCCTAAATCGCTTGATGAGGATGTTTTTGATGCATGGCTTGAAAATGGCCGACAACAAAAATTAAGCTACAATTACCTCTTAGTTGTATGGAATGAGCAAGACATGGAATATCAGCCGGTATATGCAGCTGACCGTGAGACTATAGAAAATTATAAAACGACTGAGAATATAGGCACAGAGATACTTGTCGCTGCCTATGATTTGTATTCCGAATCAAGAATCGCATAAAGATAGCGCTATTCGAATGCTATTTGTAGACTGCACGTTATCATAAAGTCTGCTCTATCCCTCTTTAGCCCCTAGCTTTATTCTACTTCCTCCTAATGCTTACATCAGTAGTTTAATATTAAATAGAGATTTATTTATATCTATTTAATATTATTATTTGTACTTGCATTAGATTATCCTGTATAACAACAAACATTTTGATACAGAAGCGTTACCGTAAACTTGTTTCTGGAATTTTCCAGCTGAAATCCATTTTAGTTTTCAGCCTAATATTAATGGCCAAACCTCCAGAAACTATGGCTATCGACCCTCCTGCAAATATTGGAGGGATGATCAATAGCTATGCAAAGGTGACCTCCCTAAACTCCAGTAATAGCCAGCTTATCATCGACAATATTTTTGGAAACAGCAGTGATTTCAGCATTGGGAGTAAAGTGCTGATCATTCAAATGAAAGGAGCTACGGTTCATACGGATAACAACAGTAATTTTGGAGGAATTATAAACCTTAACAATGCTGGCAACTATGAGTTTGCAACAGTGGCAAACAAGTCAGGAAATACCATCTGGCTTGAATCTTTGGTTAGGAATTATACTGTTGCTGACCAAGTTCAGCTTGTAAGTGTTCCTCAGTATATCAATGCAGAAGTAGTTTCCAATATTACTCCTGCACCATGGGATCCTGCACTAGGAAGAGGTGGCATTGTTGTTCTTGAAGTCAAGCATAAACTTACACTTAGTGCCAACATCAATGCTGATGGAGCAGGGTTTAGAGGAGGCGCTGTAAATACTACTGGAAACGCCAATGATGCAGACAATGGCACTTATAGGACTAATCAAGCTTCGGGATATGGAAGAAAAGGCGAGGGAATTGCCCCATATATAGCTGGGCAAGAGTTTGGCAGGGGGCCATTGGCCAATGGCGGTGGTGGAGGGAATACCCACAACGCAGGTGGAGGCGGTGGGGGTAATTTTACCCCAGGCGGTGGTGGAGGTACTGGTTGGCCTCAAAATAATGTTGAAGGCGGAAGTGGGATCGGTGGAAATGGATTTGTCTATGATCATAGCATCAATAAGATATTTCTTGGCGGTGGAGGTGGCAGTGGCCAACAGAACGATGGACTTTCTTCTCCCGGCGCACATGGAGGAGGTATTGTTATAATAAGAGCTGGGAAACTCAACGCAACGAGAGTTGCATCTATCACTGCCAATGGAAATCACGCCAATCCTACTTCTGGAAATGATGGTGCCGGTGGTGCTGGTGGTGGGGGATCTGTATTGTTGGATATTTTAGACTACGCTCATGATGTTGAAGTCCATGTAGCTGCAAAAGGAGGAGATGGCGGAAATGTTAACTCTGGCGATAAGCATGGCGGAGGTGGGGGCGGAGGTGCAGGAGCTATTCTGTTCAGTGCAGCGCCCATTGATATGGTCGTTATTGATAATCAAGCGGGGAATGCTGGAAATGACATGACGAATGGCTCTACTACAGCAGAATCAGGATCACCACCATGCCTCATGGCCGATTGCGATCCAATAATTGGTTGGTCGCCGGCAGGCAATCTTATGCCATTACCTATAGTACTCCTATATTTCGAAGGGAAGGCGACACAGAACAGCAATATTTTGGAATGGGCAACAGCCACAGAAAAGAATAATAGCTACTTCACTGTTGAAAGAAGCATAGATGGTAAAATATTTTTTCCCTTGGCTGACGTAGAAGGTAGTGGTACAAACAACAGGCGTACTACTTATACTTTTGAAGATAAGAACGTAAATGGTATAAGCTATTATTATCGACTGAGGCAAACGGATTTTAATGGAGCACAGACTACACATTCCATTATTTATATTCTTGCGAGGGCTAAGAAAACACCACAAACGGTAAAAATCGGACCAAATCCCTTTACCGAACGGCTTTTTATTGATCTGAAAACGCCCATAATGCAGGACGCAAGAATTTTCATTTTTGACCAATACGGAAAGCTGGTTAGCGAAGGACTATTAAAGGCATTGCAAGAACAGACAACATATGAATATCATATGGAGAGAGACTTGCCTGTTGGCGTTTACTACCTAAAATTGAATACAAATAATGGATTGCATGATGCGATAAAAATCATCAAACAGTAAAAGTGAGTCAATAGGACATAGGGCATCAATTTGATAATTTCAGTTTTCTTTTCTAATTTTTTGTTTTAAAGCAACCACGCAAGTCTAAACTGCATCCTATTTATATGGTATTTTCAATTCTAAAAAAAATAGATATAGCTGTATAAATCTTATTATTATACTAATTTAGCACTCGGACAGCATTTTCTAGAATGACTAGCTTTATTTTGAATGTTTTCAAAAGAAATTATCCTCGAAACTACCTGATTCAAAACCCTTTAAAAGGGGCATTGCTGGCATTTATAATCATGCTTACGTTCATGCTTTATCGACCACTTGATCTGAGCGACAATAAGTTGGTGGGGTTTGAATTGGCTATGGCGATATATAGTTTTTTAGCTAGCATAACAGGCCTTGCTATTGTGCTATTATTGAAAAAGACCTCCATGTTTTCGGATAAAGCACGCTGGACATTTGCTAAAGAGCTAACAGTTATATTCATCTGTTTGTCCATGATGACTTTGGTAAGCTATGCAGCAGGTTTTGTAATTGAGAATACTGGAGATCCCGACTTTCTCCTATCGGCAAAGTTTACTTTCTTATTAGGAATCTTGCCATATGCTATTCTTAGCTTGCGGAATTTCCCCTTTCTATTCCCAGAGGATATTACTATTGCCCATAACAAACTCCAGGATAATGGGCTGGGCAAAGCAGTGGAAGAAAAAATTTATATAGAATCAAAGCTTAAAAGTGAAAGTCTCAGTTTTTATCCAAGTCAATTTATATTTGCAGAATCTGAAGGAAATTACGTGACTTTTTATTTTGATATCGACAATAAAATAGAAAAGTCAGTTATCCGTAACTCAATCAGCGATATCGAAACCCAACTATCTCCCTACGATATTTTTTTCAGAACACATCGTGCCTTTATTGTGAACACGAGGAAGGTAAAGGTAAAATCAGGGAATGTGCTCGGGTATCGTTTAAAGCTTTTGGGCATTGATAAAGAAGTTCCTGTTTCTCGTCAAAACACCAAACGTTTTGATGAGCATATGGAGCAAGAACCTACAAAATCAGAAGTGTTGAATTAAAATATCCGCACCACCCATCCTTTTTCATAGGGCTAAAGGCTTTTTAGGCACTTTGTATTTCATACCAAAAATTTGCCATTCATAACAGATTATCCGTTAGGTTTTGCTGCCCATAACAAAATCCTGCAATGTATCACAGAAATGCCCATTCTTTCTTTCTCTCCTTTATCATTGCAGGGTATTCCAAAAAGCAAAACATTATCAGATTATGACTTCATTTTACAAAAGTAGGAGAGTAAAATTCATTAGCATATTGGCATATATGCTTTTCTTAACGACAAGAATTACAGCACAAGACTTACAAACAATCAAAGGAACCGTAGTAGATGGTGAGCGTCAGGAGGGCATATCCTATGCCACTGTAGCCTTGTACACTCTAGAAGACTCCACATTGGTGACTGGAGCATTGAGCCACGATGATGGTAGCTTTGAGTTACAATATAAGAGGGTAGATATGCAATATTTACTTATGGTCAATTTTGTCGGCTATCACGCATGGGCACAAGTGATTACGCATAGCGACTCTATAAATGAATATAATCTTGTGGTGGCCCTACAACCAGCTACAATTGAGTTAGATGAAGCTGTTGTAGTAAGTGAAAGGATGAGAGCAGAAAAGAGTTTTGATAAAGCGACATTTTTTGTAAACAAACGGATGTTAGATGCCTCCAATACTGGTATCGATATTTTGAGACATATTCCGAGTATTCAAATTGATTTTATGCAAAATATAAGACTTGAAGGAAGCCCTAATATACTCATCTTGGTAGATGGAAAAGAGCGTGATAAGAGTTTTTTGCTTCAACTCAACGCCAAACAGGTCGATAGGATAGAGGTAATAAACACTCCGGGGGCTAATTATGATGGTAATGCTACGGGCATTATCAATGTGGTCTTGAAGAAGGACAAAAGTATTGGATTCAGTGGCAATGCCGTCTTAGATATTCCTATGAGGAAAAAAGAAATGTATTTATTCCCATTGGTAAACCTCAATTTTGGATTGAAAAAGATGAACTTTTACGGCTCCTATAAGGGAGAGATTTCATTCTTCGATTTGATTGAGAACTCAACGCTCAGTCATTCTCAGTCAAACAAACCTCAAAGAGAGATAAACACATTGCAATACTTACGTCAAGAAAACTGGGAGCACAATTTTACCTACGGGTGGGATTATTTCATTAATGACAACAACGTCTTTAATTTTTATGCCAACTATCGGACATATTCCAATGAAACGAATGGGCAAACATTTCAATTTGACAATGATGATTTGATATGGTCCGCTGATAAGGAAGAAGATGACATTAACCATTCTGGTTACTATTCCGTGTTTTACAAGCGTCTTTTTGAGAAGCAAGGGCATGAGATTGCCATGGATGTGAATTATTATCATTACAAACGAAATAACCACTCAACCTTCCAGAGCCGTCAGCCGAATGATCAGGTGGACGATATTGTGAATAGCCTTTCGCCCAAACAGCGATCTTATGGCCTTAAAATAGACTACGCCAATCCGATAACAGAAAAGCTAAAAGCTGGTGTGGGTGTAAAGTTGGGATTATCGAACATGGAAGAGCATGCAGCCCAGAACTTTAACTACTACGATCACCTAGCTGCGGCATATGGAACAATCACCTACAGCCATTCGAAATTAACAGGAAATGCAGGACTACGGGTAGAGCAATCATTTTCAGGTATCGATGGAAGTTTCGATTACAAACGTTTAGATTGGTTGCCTAATACAGTATTCAATTATCAACTGAACCAAACGCGAGCACTTAAATTCTCTTACTCTCGCAGGATAACACGTCCATATATTTACCAATTGAACCCTGCCACATATAGCGATGATCCGTATATAATACGTCGTGGCAATGAGCATTTGACCCCAGCATTGCAAGACAATCTAGCTTTCGATTATTCAGCCCTACTAGGGAACAATTATCTTGCTACACAAATCTTCTATAAAACCGAGAAAAATGCCATCCGCTATTTATATTTTCTGAATGATGAAGCCATTTTAGAAAGTCGTTTTAACAATATAGGCAGGATCAATTCCTATGGTATCCAACTGACAACGGCACTAAAATTGGGGTCTAAAGTAGATTTTAACGGCTATTTTAAAACATTCGGTGAGCACGCCATCCCTAATGATTTGGCAGCAGAGTATCAAGTTGAGAAACAAGAAAACATAGGTGTCGAATTTGGAGTCTCTTCGGCTGTAGGATTCAAATACGGCATAACAGCTTCAGTGGCTATGCAGTACAGCAGTCCTAGAATTGGTATGCAGGACAAGACGTATCAAGACTTTATTTATTTTATTTCTGTCGACAAGACTGTGAAAAACAATTTTAAATTTGGGATGTCATTAGCGCCTCTATTTGTTAAAAAATATACTTATAGGGGATTAGAAACTACTGGTATTGATTTTAAATTATCCTCTGAAGGTGATGTCCAATTGCCGTCAATACCGATTATTTTCAAGGCAAGTTATCAATTTGCCACAGGGAAAAACAATAAGAGAATAGAACGTGAAAAGGAAATCATTGACAATAAGGTGAAAACAGGGTTGTAGCAAGTCTGATAGTTTTGGGTCAAAATGGTAGAGCCACTTCTGTGGAACTCATTGAAGAGATAAAAGAACTCCCATTCGGCCCGAAGTTTTCCTTGCAGTTTATAATAGTGAGAATTAAATCTTGTATTATATTCCGTTACTAAGGACAATCAATAGCAGCTGAAACCAGATTTCCGTTGTTATCCACCGTCACTCTCCAGCAATTTCCATTTGATGACTTCATTATCACTCCCTTTTCTATATCGTTTATATATATATCACCATCCATTATCTCCAACTTTGATTTAGGTTCTGAAGTCCCTATTCCTATATTCCCGTTATTTGCTATACGCATCCTTTCCTCATAATTACTTCCAATAATGAATCGTATGTTTCCGCTATTGTTTAATGCACTAAGTATTAAACCTGATCCATTTGATGCCAGTGACCCATAATCTTTGAAATCTGGAACTCCTATATAGTTTGATGAGAAGTGAGATAATGCTGTCTTATTTCCACTAACACCCGCTTTTACCGCTAACCAAGCCGCTGATAAGCTACTGGAAGAATTGTTATTTAGTATTAATAATTCTCTACCTTCTCCTTCTTCATTACCTACAATTGTGAGCTTTGAGGTAGGTTCAGTAGTGCCTATGCCTAGGTTTCCATTTGACGATATCCTCATTCTTTCGCTGTAATTGCTACCAGTAAGAAACTTTATGTTTCCGTTATCACCGAGTGCATTAAGAATTAGGCCAGAGCCATTAGAAGCTAATGAACCATAGTCTTGGTATCCAGGAACAGCTGTATAACTTGAAGAAAAATGGGAAAGAGCAGTTTTGTTGCCAGAGTTGCCAGCTTGGATAGACATCCAGGCACCCGAAGTTCTTTCCGATGAAATATTATTAATGGCTAAAAGTTCTCTTCCCGTTCCGGTTTCATATCCTTCTATTGTTAATTTCGAACTTGGTTCAAGAGTGCCGATTCCGATATTTCCCTTTGTATAACTGAGGTCTCCATTTAAATTCTTCCAATCTCCTGAACTTTTCGCATACAAAGCATACGGCACACTTAGAAGTTGATTTATTCCTGATAGTTCGAAATCTCCGCTTCCATTAATATCTATTTCCACTTTCAAATATTTTGGAGTAGAGGCCCAGTCAATTTCTGAAAAAGCACTTGAAGGGTTATCTCCTTGCCCAATCTTTAGATTAAAAACACCAAACCTGTTAGTAGTTGCTGTATGACTTTCAGTATAGTCACTACCATTCGAGTTTATATAGGATAATATTGAAATTTTAATCTGGACTTTCGTATCAATTAGAAGCTCACCAGAATTATTCCGTACCACAGCTTGATAATTAAAGGCCATAGGAGCTTGTGCATTTGCACTGAGGGATAGTATAACAGCAATAAAAAAAAGAAGATATCTTTTCATAACCGGTTTTATTTTTTTATTATTTTTTTATTATTTTTTTCTTGAGCATAACCTCCCCACGATCTGAAAATACTATCACGTGATAAATCCCTGGGCGCAAAAAAGAACAATCTATTTCTTCTTTAACGGAGATTCGTAGTACCTCTTTTCCGATTACATCATACAAGGCAATAATATTGATCTTATCAATTTCACTTGAAATGTATAGGACATCCTCTATCGGATTTGGATATATGCTTACGTTGAAAGGATTGCTTTTGGACACTCCTGTCACTCGATCTCTTGTGAACATTAAAAACCCTTGAGAAAAATTATTTTCCTCAGAAGAAGATACAACTAGTTCCCCAATGATCCACTCAACGGAATATTTTGGAGAATAGATAGTACCACTTGCTGTACTTACTATCTCTAGGCTTTCGTTTTGACAATGACTTTCATGAAAAGATATTATACCCAGGCAGACAAAAATAAAATATAAAGAAAGGTTTCTCATACTGGTTATTTACAATTATTCAAATATAATCATTAATATGGGAATAAAAACTTTAATTTTTGAAGGAAAACTACGCTAAATATCTAAAATTCATTGTCATTAATTACCCACAACTTGTGAACGATTTCGCTATAGAATACTCCATTGAGTCTCTATTTAAAATTTGTCACTTATTGTCAACTATATGAGTTAGAATTATTCGAATCAAATAAACATTTTATAATTCCTATATTTAAAACATGAGAAAAGTAGTCTTGGATCTGGCCGTTAGCCTTGATGGGTTTATCGAAGGACCTAATGGAGAAATAGATTGGTGCATCATGGACGATGATATGGACTTTAAAGGGTTCTTATCAAGCATCGATTCAATTTTCTACGGAAGGGTAAGTTATGATATGTGGGGAAATTATATACCGGATTCAAGCGCTAGTGATTCTGATAAAGCGCTTTGGGCCAGTGTTCACTCTAAAAGAAAATACGTTTTTTCATATAACCCAAGGCGAGATGACCATGCTGTATTTATCACCTCCGACCTTGCAGAAAAGGTAAAAGAAATAAAAAATCAACAGGGAAAAGATATTTGGCTATATGGTGGTGCCAAGCTCATCAAAACATTTATCCATCTTAACTTGATCGATATATATAGGATATCAGTTCATCCGACAGTTTTAGGTGCTGGCAAACCACTGTTCGAGGACTTGAAAGAAAGGATTAACCTTACACTAATAGAAAACAACAGATTCAAATCTGGAGTGGTGCAACTTATTTATGAACAGAAAAAATGATGGATAAATACATCTGTACCGGCGCTCTGGTAAATTTTACTTTCTACCGACTTTCAGAACTGTTAGACGGAGACATTTTCTATCCTTTACATGCCTCTAGTATAATGTCACAAGCCTCCCTGATCTCATTATCCGTAATGGTGAGGGGAGGAGCTATGCGCATGGCGTCGTCGCAATAGAGGAACCAGTCTGTAACCACCCCGAGGTCGATAGCTTTGTCGATTATGGCCTTTAAAACATCAAATGTCCCGAACTCTACAGCCATCATCAACCCTTTGTTCCTTACGCCTTTGATCTTAGGATGCACCAAATAGTCCTTGAATAGGGCGGCTTTTCTGTCCACCTCAGCGATCAGGCCACTGTTTTGTAGAACACCTACTGTGGCCAATGAGGCGGCCGCACTTACGGGATGGCCACCAAATGTAGTAATATGACCAAGGATAGGGTTGTTCTTAAGGGAATCCATAATGGCCTTAGAAGAAATAAAAGCACCAATGGGCATACCGCCCCCCATACCTTTTGCGCTTACCACTATATCGGGAACTATATCATAATGCTCGAACGCCCAGAATTTTCCTGTCCTTCCAAATCCGCACTGGATCTCGTCAAGGATAAGTAAGGCACCATTTTTATCACAGGCCTTACGGAGCGCCTGAAAGTATGCTTTGGAAGCTACTCTTACACCCGCCTCACCTTGTACTGTCTCAATAATCACAGCAGCGGTTTGTTTGCTGATCATATTAAGGTCCTCAATTTCTCCAAATCGAAAATGCTTTATACCGGGCAATAAGGGTCGGTAAGCCCTTTTGAATGACTCGTTGCCTCCCAGCGATAGGGCACCATGGGAAGAACCATGGTAGGCATTGTAACAAGAAATGATCTCAGTGCGGCCTGTATGCCTTTTGGCGAGTTTTACAGCACCCTCCACGGCTTCGCTTCCAGAATTCACCAAATAGGTAGCAGATAGAGGGGCAGGTAAAGTTTTCGCTATAGCTTCAGCCAATGCGGTTTGAGGTGTCTGAACATATTCCCCATATACCATCAAATGTAAATAGCGCCCGGTTTGGTCGTGGATAGCCTGAATAACAGCAGGATGACGGTGGCCTATATTGCTTACGCCAATGCCTGATATCAAATCGATATATTTTTTACCATCTGGCCCATACATATAAACCCCTTCTGCTTTCTCTATTTCCAGCATCAAAGGAAAATCGGTCGTTTGAGCCAAATGGTTTAAGAAAAGTTGTCTCTGTGAAATCATGGTGCAAAGATACAGAGTATCGTACAGAGAAGGAACCCATGGCCCTGTCGCTACTTTTTCAAAATGGTCACTTCCACTCTTCGGTTCAATGCGCGGGTTTCTTCAGTAGCATTGCTGGCGATAGGTTTAGTACCTCCATAGGCTTTGGCAGAAAGTCTTCTCTTCTCCACGCCATTCTGAATCAAATAATCTCTTACCTTTTCCACCCTTTCTAACGATAATTGCAAGTTCAATCGAGCTATGCCTTGGTTATCAGTGTGCCCTCCCAGCTCAATCTCCACTTGAGGGTTTTCAAGCATCAAAGTAAGTAGACGACGAAGCTCTGGAAAGGATTCCTCCAACAGGTGTGCCTTGCTTCTTTCAAAGAAGATATTGTTTAACTTTACGACAGCACCCACTTCTATTGGCACAAGGTATAAGTCTCTTTCAATTTCTTCGTAACTGTCGATGGTGGTAAGGTTCATATTTTCATTGATGGCCACGTAACCTCGGGCACTCGCCATAAATCCATAATTGTGACCTCTTGGCAATACCAATTTGTAGCTGCCGTCCACAGGGCTAGATGTGGCCCTTCCTTTTTCGTCTCCTATAGGCATGGTCTCAAAAATAACATCGGCGCTGATCGGTTCTTTTGTCTTTTCATTAAAGACCCTGCCACTGACTAGCACAACAGGATCGGGCTTGAATTCGGATGAAAGGGCGATCCTATAAATGTCTTTGGAGTTATTTTTAAGATCATCTTCAGAGCCTGAATTAGAAACAAAATAAGCATAGCGGCCTGCTGCATCTATGGTGTAATAAGCATCCCAAGCTGGGGTATTAATAGATTTCCCAAGATTTTTAGGCGTAGTCCAGTTTTGCCAAGAATCGTCAAGCCTTCGTGTATAGAAAATATCGCTACCGCCATAGCCTGGATGACCTTCCGAAGCGAAGTACAAGGTTTTGTCGTCTGCTGCTAGAAATGGCGAGAACTCTGCTTTGTCAGTATTGATTATATGGCCTAAGTTATGGGGTCTGGTCCACTCGTTGTTACCCTTTCTGAAACTAACATAGATATCTTGATCACCATAAGAAAAATCAGTTTCAATAGCCATGAGGAGGACATTGCCATTATTGGCGAGGAAATAATCTGCATAAGAGTTTTTATTGACATGGTTCTCAATGGCTAGGCTTTCCGGGAAGCTCCAACCAGACCTAGTTCTTCTGGATATGGAAGCCCCATTTTGGGAAGGCCCTTTGGCATTGTATTGATTGATCAGGAGCAGCGTATTGCCGTCTGGAGAGACTGCCGTAATACCGTTGGCATAAGTGTCATTGATTGGTTTGCCTATATTGATGGCTGGTGACCATTGGTCATTTTGCCATGAAGAATAGTAAATATCTCCATCATCCTTTCTGCCACCAGTATTTTCTGGACTGTTTTGTCTTGTAAAATACAGGATTTTGCCGTCTGAAGAAATTACGGGTTTTGCCTCTACATAAGGGGTATTGATATTTTCGCCAAGGTTTTCTTTCGGTGTGGTAAAGGCAATTTCATGTTGGATGTTGGCTTGGCCAAAGCCATACAGTTCTCGATCTATATCTAAACTCTCACATTCTGCCACAATTCCAATGGCATCGATTTGTGCCCACCCAGCCTGTAGAATCGTATTAATGTTGATTTCAACTTGAGCGACTTTATAGGTCGTTTGGGGAACACTTACCACCATGGCCCTATGATTGGTCGATAGTTTTTGGGCTTCCCCTTTATAGATAGAATGTTTTTGCCCTTCAGTATCGTGTAAGGCTATTTCCACGATTCTCCCTGGGGCATGGTTCTCAATGATGACGATATTGCGCACCTTCTGAGGTTTAGCATAGGAAACTTTTAAGGTACCAAAGGCAGCATCCTCAGATAGTCGGAAGGCCTTGGAGCTGACCTGTCCAGAAGGGAGCGCATCAGGCATGCCTAAGGCTTGGGAAGCTGGGAAGTTAGCATCACCATTATAATCAAAAGCCACTGTATTGGCCCATTGAATATAATTTGTTTGACCAAAGGAGGTAAAGGCAATAAAATAGGAAAGGAATAAAAAACAATATTTCATAGGTGCTAAGGTACTCTGGGCGTATAACTTATATATGAGGATTTAAATTCCATGGTAACCTTCCTATACACATCTTAAGTAAGTTTTTTCTACAAATCAAAAAAAAGCGAAAATTCATCTGCCATATACACACATCCTACAATATTAATATCGTTATCTTTGTGACAATTGAATCGAATGGTGGAAATAAAAACCCAATACAGAATCTGTCCTTTAGCATTGCTCCTCATGTACATGATTGGCAGCAGTGTGCTCTTGCAGTTTCATCATCATTCAGATGCATTTCAAAAAGCTTACGAAAGGGCTTCTGCTTGTGAGAAGGTCATTCATTTTTCCCACGTAGATCAGAAGGACTGCTGCCAACACGAAGCCCATCTTTCTCCTTCATTCGTAAAGTGTTCTATTTGTGACCACCACGTATTCCCTTCATTTTTTACTACTGCACCTGACTTTTCTTTCATAGAGCAAAAGGTGCCGGTCCAATATGGGGACATAGCACCGAATTTTTATACCACAACCCTACTTATAGTCTTTAATAAAGGGCCTCCTTTCAACCAACATCTTTCTTAACTCATCAACATGCCATGCTTGCATGGCTTAATTCTAAACTTTAATCCCAAAAAAAAGAGATGAAAGGACAATTCATGGCCTTTGTCGTATTGCTCTGCATTTCGAGCTATACAGGCCTTGCCCAAAATAGTTTAATAGGAAAAATTACAGGAACCAGTTCTGACGATCTGCTTATTGGCGCTTCGGTCTTTCTCCCCGAATTAAAAACCGGTGCATCAACAGATATCAATGGTGAATATAGAATTGACAATATCCCTTCAGGGATTTACCTGACTGAAGTGCGGTATATAGGTTACAAAACAGTCGTCAAGAAGATTGCCATCGATGGACAGACCCATGTAGATTTTGTATTGGAACCTGCCGTTTCTGAACTCAGTGAATTGGTAGTTACAGGAGTTGCTCAGGCTACTGAACTTAAAGAAAGCCCAGTCATCATCAAACCGATAGGAGCAGATGTGCTGCAGGGGCAATCCAACTTAAATCTTATCGATGCGCTAAGAAGTGTGCCCGGTGTGGATCAGATTACGACAGGCTCGGGTATTTCCAAGCCTGTCATAAGAGGGTTAGGTTATAACAGGATCGTTACCTTGTGGAATGGTATAAGGCAAGAAGGGCAGCAGTGGGGCGACGAACATGGTATAGAGATAGATGAATATGCTATCGACAGGGTAGAAATTATAAAAGGGCCTGGCAGCTTGCTATATGGCTCCGATGCTATTGCCGGTGTCGTAAATTTTCTGCCACCTAAATCTTTGCCAAGAGATCATATGCGGACATCATTGAGCACCAACTATCAGTCAAACAATAACTTAATAGGTTATTCTTTGGCCAATGAAGGGAACAAAAAGGGCATCCATTGGACGGGGAGACTTACCAATAAGTTTGCTGGCAATTATGCTAATCCTTATGATGGCAAAGTTTACAACTCGGGTTTTCGAGAAATTGATGGTAGCCTTTCCTTAGGTGTCGCTAGAAAATGGGGGTATAGCGATCTGAGCATTAGTACCTTTAACCAAAGAGTGGGAATTGTGGAAGGAGAAAGGGACGAAGACGGCAGATTTCAGAAAATAACTTCTGATGCCGATGGAGATTTGGTAGAAGAGACCGTTACGAGTAAGGATCTAAGAGGATATGCAATAGGTTTACCTTATCAGGATATTCATCATTTTAGGGTAGTTTCTAACAATAATATCATATTAGGTAATTCCTCGTTGAGGGTTGACCTTGGCTTTCAGAAAAACACCCGAAAAGAATATGCGGATCCTTTGCATCCAGATGAGGAAGAGCTTTACATGGATCTTAATACACTCAACTATAGCGTAAAATATAGGGTACCGGCAATGTCTGGGTGGGAAGCTACCCTAGGGATAGGCGGCATGATCCAAGAGAACACAAATAAGGGGGAAGAATATCTGATTCCTGATTATAATAGTTGGGATTTGGGAGTCTTTGCTCTTACTCAAAAGGCCCTTAATGACAAATTGACGCTAGCGGGAGGTGTTCGTTTCGACATTAAGAAGATGAACACAGCACGGCTTATATCAGAAGAAGAGGGTGTAAAGTTTGAAGGGTTTGAAAAATTTTATGACAATTTTTCGGGAAGTATAGGCTTGTCATATAGACCTGACGACGAGAATACCATAAAGTTCAATTTAAGCAGAGGGTTCCGTTCTCCCAATATTTCTGAAATAGGATCTAATGGTAAGCATGAAGGTACTTTTCGGTATGAGTATGGCAATAAGAACCTGAAACCAGAAGTGAGCCATCAAATCGATTTAGGATATTTCTTAAATACAGATCATGTCACTTTTGAAGCCACTCCATTTGTGAACTTTCTCCAAGACTACATATATCTTGAGAAACTCACTAGCTTATCTGGAGGGGATTCCATACCTGACCCTGAAGACCCTGGAACTGCCGCTTTTCGCTATGCACAAGGAAACGCAATGTTGTACGGGGGAGAGGTTTACTTGGATATCCATCCACACCCATGGGACTGGCTGCATATAGAGAACTCCTTCTCTTTTGTGCGCGCTATTCAGGCAAACCAGCCAGACAGTATGCGATATCTTCCCTTTATACCTGCTCCCAACTACAAAGGAGGGGTAAGGGCACACTTTACTAATGTCGGAAGATTGTTTTCAAATGCGCATATTAAGTTTGGTATGGTGCACTATTTTGCCCAGAATCAAATCTTTTCTGCATATGATACAGAAACAGCCACCAGTGCATATACTTTGCTCAATGCTGGACTAGGAGGGGACCTCAATATCTTTTCTGCGAACAGCAGTGCAAAGTTGAGCCTGCTACTCACGGTAGAGAATTTGGCGAATGTAGCTTATCAGAGTCACCTGAGCCGATTGAAATATGCCCCCATAAATCCTGCAACTGGACGGTACGGAGTATATAATATGGGCCGGAACTTTAGCGTGAAATTGGTTTTGTCCTTCTAGGAGATCGCGCTGAACAGGATTTACTTAGGCCTTATGAAAGTATAAGGGCTAAGTAAAAAAGGGCTGTCTTTTCAGGCAGCCCTTTTATTGTTTAGATCAATAGTAAATTATTGATTTTTTCTCGCTATGGCTTTTTTTGCAGCCTCTACGATGTTCTCTGTGCTAAGACCGTATTTTGTCAAAAGCTCTAGGGGCTTGCCACTTTCTCCGAAAGAGTCGTTAACGCCGATCATTTCCAATGGAGCAGGAGCATTTCTAATAAGTGTTTGAGCGATGCTATCACCAAGTCCACCATTCAATTGATGTTCTTCTGCTGATACGGCGCAACCAGTTTTAGCTACGGAAGTAAGGATAGCTTCTACATCAAGTGGCTTGATGGTGTGGATATTGATTACTTCAGCACTGATACCTTGTTCTGCAAGTATTGCCTCAGCTTCTATCGCATACCATACCATGTGCCCAGTAGCAAATATTGACACATCTTTTCCTTCGATAAAGCGGATGGCTTTCCCGATTTCGAATTTTTGGTCTGCAGGCGTAAAGATTGGCATTGCTGGTCTTCCAAACCTTAAATAGACGGGTCCTTCATACTCTGCAATAGCAATAGTAGCCGCTTTGGTCTGGTTGAAGTCGCATGGATTGATTACCGTCATATGAGGCATCATTTTCATCATACCAATATCCTCAAGAATCTGGTGGGTGGCACCATCTTCACCCAAAGTCAAGCCAGCGTGAGAAGCACATATCTTAACATTCTTTTGGGAGTAAGCGATTGATTGCCTGATCTGGTCGTAAACCCTGCCCGTAGAAAAGTTAGCAAAAGTTCCAGTAAAAGGGATTTTCCCTCCAATGGTCATTCCCGCTGCTAATCCCATCATATTGGCTTCTGCAATACCCACTTGAAAAAATCTCTCGGGGAATGCTTTTCTAAAAGCATGCATTTTTAAAGAACCGGTAAGGTCAGCACAAAGGCCTACTACGTTAGGGTTTCTCTTGCCAGCTTCCAGCAGGCCTTCTCCAAATCCCGAGCGGGTATCTTTCTTTTCTGTATAAGTAAATTTTGTCATCTACCAAATAGTTTTAAATTAGTTGTTGATCCTGATGTTATTGTAAACTTTTTTATTTCTGTGTACTTGCTTCCTAATGCACTGTTTGCTCTAAACACAATATGATAGTTGCCCGGCTGTATGGCCATGGTCACTCTCGTTTTGTCTTCTGGCATATTATATAACCAACGTTGCTGACCATTTTCATTCAGTTCATATAGACTCCCAATACCTCTCACACTTGCATTGATATTCAATAAACCCGGCGCAGGAATGTTAATCTCTGTGCTTTCGTTAGGATTCACCTGAACATTCGTGTAATGCTTGCGAGGTAAAGTTAATACTTCAATGTCATAGTTACCAATCAAGTATTGCTCTTTCCCGGGTACGTCTAATATATTGATAATAACACTGCTGCCTGCTTTCCTTACGATGGCTTTCACGCCTTTGTCATATTCAGTGTGCCCCCGTTGTTGAAGAGAAAGTGTGCCACGTGGTGCCTTAATCGCTATTACATTATGCTCACCTGGTCGTATGGCCAAATTTCTTTGTACAACCTGCGGTAAGGTATTGACGACTATATCATAAGACATCACGGCATCAATCTCTACAGAGTCAGGCTTTCCTTGGCTGTCTCTATAGTGCACAAAGTTGTATGCCGGCTCCCCTGTTACGTTGTTCACAAAAGTAACATTGACATCCGTTTCATTAGGATTTCCATCAACGTCCAAAAGTTCAACGCTCACGGTGGTTTTGTCCAAGGTTTGTCTAAGTGCCCTGTTCAACACGTTCTGAAAAGCAGCAATATTGTTAGCATCAAAGAACTGCCCTAAGCAACCAAATTGCTTTTCATAATTTTTGTCCATGCCTATGCCAATGACAAAAGGCTTAAGGAAGATCCGCTTCTTCTGAAGCTCATACGAAACCTGACAAGGGTCGCCGTCACAAGATTCAAGCCCATCTGTAATGATGATGATGATGTTCCTTGCATCGTCATCCACAGGAAAATCTTTGGCCGACTCACTGAGTGAGTAAGCAATGGGTGTATTCCCTTGAGGTTTTATCGCCATTAGCTTCTTGATGATCTCCTGATGGTTGTTAGGCCCAAATCCTACTTCAAGCTTAGAGTCCTCGCATACTTGTGGCCTACTAGGAAACTGATGGCCATATACACGCAAGGCGAGATGTAAATCTTGGTTAGCCTGAAGCGAGTCCACCATCTTGGCAAGCAATCGTTTTGCAGCCATGATCCTCGTAGTGTTTTCCCAAGGAGCCAGCATGCTTCCGGAGCCATCCAGAAGAAACAGTATCCTGGTTTTTTGAGGTAGCTCTTGTTGGTTTACTTGACCATATGCGGCACTTCCCATGAGGGTTACCAACAAGAGTCCATGCCATAAGTATAAGATCAGCGCCTTTGGCAAGTCATTTCAATTTATGTGCTTTGATTAATAATCGCCCAATGTTTCTTCTAATTGCGACAAGGCCAAGGCCAATTGTTCGTCATTAGGAGCGATACCGTGCCACTCATGGCTACCCATCATAAAGTCCACTCCGTAGCCCATTTCGGTACTCATTAGGTTCAATACGGGTTTTCCTTTTCCTGTCAGGGATTTTGCAAGTTTCAATTTAGCGACGATGTCTTCCATATTGTTGCCATGGCTCTCGATTACGTCCCAACCAAAAGCTTCCCATTTTGCTTTTAGGTCCTTTAATGAAAGGATTTGCTCTACAGGACCATCTATTTGTTGTCCATTATAATCGACAGTAGCAATAACGTTGTCTACTTTATTGTGTGCTGCATACATAGCGGCTTCCCATACTTGTCCTTCTTGAAGTTCACCATCGCCCATCAACACATACACTAAGTGATTATCGTTGTTTAGTTTCTTTGTTTGTGCTGCTCCGAGCGCTACTGACAAACCTTGTCCAAGTGAACCAGAAGCCACTCTTATGCCCGGTAAGCCTTCTTCCGTGGCAGGGTGCCCTTGTACCCTAGAATTGATTTTTCTGAAGGTAGCTAGTTCTGAAGCATCAAAATAACCGCTTCGGGCTAAAGTGCTGTACCAAACAGGCGAGATGTGGCCATTTGACAAGAAGAAGAGATCTTCATTAAGACCATCCATAGAAAATGCCTTATTGTGCCTCAATACATCGAAATATAAGGCCACGAAAAAGTCAGCACAGCCTAATGACCCCCCTGGGTGCCCAGATTGACAACTGTGTACCATTCTAACGATGTCTCTTCTCACCTGAGAAGCAATAGATTGTAATTCTTCGATTTTCTTTCGATCCGTTACAGACGCTGTTTCCATTATTTTATAATTTGATTTGTGTGATCCTTAGTTTTTACTTTTGTTATAATCTCTTCAATGTTTCCGTTTTCATCGATGAGGAAAGTGGTCCGCATCGTGCCCATGTACTTTCTTCCATACATCGATTTTTCTTTCCAAACATCGTATTTCTCATGTATGCTTTTATCTTCATCTGCTATAAGTGTAAAAGGCAACTGCTGTTTCTCTTTAAATTTTTGGTGAGACACCTCGCTGTCGGTACTGATACCTATTATCTCATAACCGGCCTGCTGCAACTGAGGATAATTGTCCCTGAGATTACAAGCCTGAGCGGTGCAGCCAGGAGTATTGTCTTTGGGATAAAAGTAAACAACCACTTTCTTCCCGCTATAATCGGACAGCCTTACGATGTTGCCATCTTGATCTTTCCCTTCAAAATCCGGCGCCTTATCCCCTTTGCGAAGTTCCATTCCTTATAATTTAATTGAGTAAATAAATTCATTTCCTGCCTGATCCAATACCTTTAACCTAAAATCTCCAACGAGCGGTTTTTTCTTATCTAATCTATCGGACCAAATTAAGTTGCGTTTATAATCATAATGCATGAGGAGCCATGCACCATTGAGATAGGCTTCGTAGCTATGAATTCCCGAAAGCTCATCTTTAATTATAAAACTTATCTCCTCATTACTAATCCTTCGGACGTTCACTGTTGGAGGAATTGTGTCAGTAAGTAATGTAAAGCTACCAAAGTTACGAGTATTAAATTTAATATTCCCATTTTCCCATTCACCTCCTTCAAAATTATAGTTTCCATTATCTGATATACGATAGACATGAGTCCTTTTTTTATGGGCATATTTTAATTTAGACTTTAGGCTGACAGTGATATTTCGTTTCAAAGGGATAATATCCTCTCCAATATCAAAAACCTCCTTGCTTGCATCCTGCCAATAGCTTGTCTGCATATAGAGCGTATCAAAAAGGGCACCTCTAGGAAAATGGATGTTAGCTTCTTGCGTGTATAGATTGAAGACGCTTCTCGAAGGGACCATGGCACGGTAATTAAACTGCCAAGTTTCCTGCCCAATTAAAATAGAATCAGGAAGGCCCCACCTCATGTCCCAAAGATAGACAGCTCCATTTGGATGGGTGTATTGCGGTGGCTGTTCATACACCATTCTATTGGCATGGATCGCAGCCATTTGCTTGTTTTCGCTGGATATTTTTAGCACATTTTTAAATAGCGCAGAATAATTTTGTGGCCCTCCCTTAGGTTGCTGAGAGAGCACTGGTGAGGGCAATTTATCCTGAAGTGTAAACCGCAAGCTGCTTTGGTTGGCATAACTGTCATAAAAATTGATGGTAAGGTTGGCGGTTGCGCCACTGTCTATAGTAATAATTCCTTTGTTTTTAGTTTCTTCGTAAAAAGGAAGGTCATTTCCTTCATCTATATATAACTTATAAAATCGTTTCCCAGTCTCCTTGAACGCCATATAATTATGGAGCACCAAAATGTTGCGTGTTTGCGCAAATGCGAACCTACGTATGTCCTGCTTGAATATCCTCTCCTCGCCAAGGAAGGTTTCTATCGTACTGATACCGTTTTTATTTGGCGCGCCATTGGCCCTGTCAAAACCTAATATTTCTATGCCGATCTTCCCATGCACATTTATCGGTTGACGGATGGCATATGTGTTACCCGACCTGATTACATCAAATTCAAATCTTCCGAACTGATCGTTGACCCTAGCATCCTTATCAAGCGTAACCAGGGCTACTTTTTCAATTTCTGGAGCAATATTGTCATTGACTTCCACAAAACCATAAAGCAGGGGATTTAATACTTCCTGATTCTTGTCCCTGATCTCAAAATGCAGATGCGGGCCGCCAGAGCCCCCAGTGTTACCAGAGTAGCCTATAACTTCTCCTTGTTTTACAATAAAATCGCTTGGACCCGGAAACAGCTCTAATTCAAAGGTCTTTTGTTTATATTGTTCACTGCGCACATGGTCAGCTATCTTATCTACAAACCTTTGAAGATGGGCGTATACGGTAGTTTCTCCATTAGGGTGTTGAATATATAGGACATTGCCATAGCCCCATGTCGACATTTTCAACCTACTTATATACCCAGACGCAGCAGCTACTACGGGCAGCCCTTCCACTCCTCCAGTCCTTACGTCTATTCCAGCATGAAAATGGTTCGCTCTCAGTTCGCCCATGTTACCGGACAAATAATTGGGTTGTCCTGGTCGAATAGGGAATATATAGTAATCTTTGGAGGCAACTTGTGCAAAAAGTGCGGTAGGGGAGATAAAGCATATAGCGAAAACAGAAAGCAATGACAAAGCGAGCAGCAAGTACATGCTGCTGATGGCCGTTTTTCCCTCTATCAAAAGATATGTTCCCTTACCTAACCTCAAATTCCAATAACGTTTGATCTTCAATAAATGCTTTCAATGTATTGCCAGGATTTACTGCGCCTACACCTTTTGGTGTGCCTGTAAAAATGATATCTCCCTTTTTTAATGTAAAAAATTTAGAAACGTACGATACAATATAGTCAAAACTAAACAACATCATCGAGGTATTGCCCTTTTGCTTAAGCTCATTGTCTACAAAAAGACCAAAATTGATGTCCTCCAATGATGGGAATTTCGTTTTGTCTATGAATTCCGAAATAGGAGCGGCCCCATTAAACCCCTTAGCGATAGCCCAAGGCAGCCCATTCTCTTTAGCCTTCTGCTGTATGTCCCTTGCTGTAAAATCAATTCCAATGCCTATCTCATCATAATATCGGTGGGCAAAACGCTCTTCTATATATTTCCCTTCTTTGCTGATCTTCAATAAGATCTCTACCTCATGATGGATTTCTTTTGAGAAATCTGGATAATAAAAGGGAGTGTTGTTTTTCAATAAAGCTGTATCCGGCTTCAAAAACACCACAGGATCATCAGGACGTTCGTTTTTTAATTCATCTATATGATCGGCATAGTTTCTGCCTATGGCTATTATTTTCATAGGAGGCAAAAATAAGGGTTTAAGACATTAAATAAAGGCTCTATGAAAATATTTAAGTCATTGGTATTAAAAAATATAATAGAATTGCGATTGTCCAAAAATAGTCTTGGTATGTAGTCAACTAAACAATTGTGCACTTTCCACTATTATATGCATTGAAGAAAAGACGTTGAAAATATGAAGAAAACTTTGGTAATTGCTCCTTATATTTATAACTGAAAAGGCGAATAATCCTTTATTAAATCAATACTTATGTTGAAAGCATTAGACATGAAAAGATTTGTCATCCTAACATTTACTTTGTTTTTCCTAGGGTGTTCTACAGTACCCCTTACAGGAAGGCGGCAGCTTTCTTTGGTGCCAAGCTCGCAGTTGTTGTCATTAGCAGCTGACAACTACAGTTCGGTATTGAACGAAAGCAAAGTAGTGAAAAATACTTCTGAAGCAGCCATGATACAGCGTGTGGGAGGTAATATAAAGAGAGCAGTAGAGCAATACATGGCACAAAACAACCTCACTGAGTTATTGAATGGGTTTAAGTGGGAGTTCACGCTCATAGACGATCCTACTGTGAATGCTTGGTGTATGCCCGGAGGAAAAGTGGCTTTTTATACGGGTATCTTGCCTATCTGCAAAGACGATGTCGGTGTGGCAGTTGTGATGGGGCATGAAGTGGCGCACGCCATTGCCAACCACGGGGGCGAGCGTATGTCTCAAGGATTAGTGCAGCAGCTTGGGGGTGTTGCGTTGAGCGTAGCCTTACAAGAACAGCCACAATTGACTCAGCAGTTGGCTATGGCAGCGTTTGGAGTTGGCTCTACTGTAGGATATATCCTACCACACAGTAGACTACACGAGTCTGAGGCGGATGAGATGGGGTTGATTTTCATGGCGATGGCAGGATATGATCCACGTGAGGCCCCTAATTTTTGGAAGAGGATGCAGGCTCAAGGTGGAGGAGGAGGCACTCCCGAATTTTTATCTACGCACCCCGCACCAGAGACAAGAATCCAGGACCTGGAAAAGCTGATGCCAAAGGCCATGAAGTATTACAACCCATGATGAACATGGCACGCATGGGAACTTGAATTAACGACACCTGAAAAGTAGAATTAAATTCACATCCCTTCACTCGAGGGTTCTATTTACACTCGCTTACAAGGTTTGGTACTCAACAGCAGATAGAATTTACGAAATGCCGTCAATTCATAACACAAAGGAAAAGAATAGCTTAAGTCTAACAGTAGCATTTAGTGAAAAAAATATAGCAATAATTTTTTGCGAAGGTTTGCAAAAGCCAAAATATGCTTCTACATTTGCATCACTTTAGCGGATAGGGCTAGAGAAACAAATAAAAAGGTCTGGTAGTTCAGTTGGTTAGAATGCCTGCCTGTCACGCAGGAGGTCGCGGGTTCGAGTCCCGTCCAGACCGCAAAAATAAGTTAGAAAGTCGTTTGTTTAGTAGCAGACGACTTTTTTTATGAAAAAAAATAAGGGATCAAGCAATATTCGGATCAAGCAATATTTGGATCAAGCAATATTTCTGGGGGGCTGTAGGATTATGCATAGATCATAGCGAGTCCCTGCGCTAAAAATCTATTGTCTTTTTTGCCTATACTTATTGTTTAACGCCCTTGATATCCTATATTTGCCTTCAAATGGACAAAACAATCACCATATTATCACTTTCTACTAACGGTGCCCATCGTGCAGTACATTGTTTCCATCATTCCTCCTAGGAGGAATATTGCTTACCATATAAGGGCATTGCCCGACTTATCAGAAAAATTGTGTTTTAACCTATTCAAAATCAACATTTGATGGAAACTACTATAAGAATTGCTATACAAAAATCAGGAAGACTGAGCGAAGACTCTACCAAGCTTATCAAAGAGTGTGGAATAAAATTCACCAACGGGACTGGAAAACTAAAATCCACTGCTACTAATTTCCCTATAGAGTTTTTATTTTTGAGAGACGACGACATTCCCGGCTATGTGGCTGATGGTGTCGCTGATATTGGCATTGTGGGAAGAAATGTTCAAGAAGAGAAACAGAAAAACGTTAAGCTTGAAAAGAACTTAGGCTTTTCTAAATGCAGGCTTTCTCTGGCTGTACCACGGAACAAACCTTATGCTGGGCTTTCCGATTTTCAAGGCGCAAGTATTGCTACAAGTTACCCTGTTATCCTTTCTGCATTTCTAAAAGAAAAGGGGATAGAGGCAGATATTCATGAAATAAGCGGATCGGTAGAGATAGCGCCAAGTATTGGGCTTGCCGATGCTGTATGCGATATCGTTAGCTCTGGTTCTACCTTGTTGAGTAATGGCTTGGTAGAGGTAGAAACCGTCTTCCATTCTGAGGCGGTATTGATCTCCAACCCGGTCCTGGATATAGAGAAGCAAAAGATATTAGATAAGTTGTTGTTTAGGATAGATGCTGTGCAGTTTGGCAAGAACAACAAATATATTTTGTTGAACGCACCGAATGAATCTATTGATGAAATTATCAGCTTGCTGCCTGGAATGAAAAGCCCGACTGTCTTGCCGTTGGCGATAGGAGGTTGGAGTTCAATTCACTCGGTAGTAAATGAGGACGACTTCTGGCAGGTGATCGAAAACCTTAAGCAAGCCGGAGCACAGGGCATCCTGGTTGTACCTATAGAAAAAATGGTGCTGTGAGCAAAGCGATGTTTATCACTGGAAAAACCAAATGATTCTTGCTCATTATTAAATTCCTATGACAATGAAGATTGTAAAAAATCCAGATAGAAAAGATTGGCCGGAACTGACCAAAAGACCGGTAAAGGATTCGAAAAAGATTGAAGAGATCGTAAAGCCAATCTTGAAGAAAGTACGTAAAAAGGGCGACAAGGCTTTAAGAAAGTTTGCTTTAGAATACGATCAAGTGGAACTCAAAGACCTCTTGGTTTCTCAGAAAGAAATTGAAGAAGCCCAGTTGCTTGTGAGTGATAAGCTAAAAGAGGCGATTTTACTTGCAAAATCCAACATAGAAAATTTCCACACGAAGCAAAAGGAAGATTTGCTAGAAGTAGAAACCATGCCTGGTGTTGTATGCATGCGCAAGAGCGTTGCCATAGAAAAGGTAGGATTATATATCCCAGGCGGTACCGCACCACTGTTCTCTACGGTACTGATGCTGGGTATACCAGCTAACATAGCAGGATGCAAAGAAATAATCATATGCACACCAACCGACCATTCGGGTAAAGTAAACCCTGCCATCTTGTACACGGCCAGTTTGATAGGCATTGATAAGATTGTAAAAGTAGGAGGAGCCCAAGCAATAGGTGCCATGGCTTACGGCACAGAGACAGTACCCAGGGTAGATAAGATATTTGGGCCCGGAAATCAATACGTAACAGCCGCCAAACAAATGGTGAGCCAACAAGGAGTGGCCATTGATATGCCTGCCGGGCCTTCAGAGCTGGCAGTGCTGGCAGATGAGTCGGCTGTTCCAGAATTTGTAGCCGCAGATCTTCTTTCTCAGGCGGAGCATGGCGTTGATAGCCAGGTAGTCTTGGTTTCCACTCAGAAGAATGTGATTACAGCAGTAAATGAAGCCGTGGACAAGCAATTGGAAAACCTTCCAAGGAAGCATATTGCTGAAAAATCTTTGGAAAACAGCTTAGCAGTTTTCTTTGAGAAGAAGTCAAAAGCGATTGACTTCCTAAATGAATATGCTGCCGAGCATTTGATATTGGCAGTAGAAGATATGGATGAAGTGGCAGGGCAAGTGATTAATGCAGGCTCTGTTTTCATGGGCAACTATGCTCCTGAGTCGGCTGGAGATTATGCTTCAGGAACGAACCATACATTGCCGACCAATGGGTATGCTCGATCTTTTAGCGGTGTTTCAGTAGATTCATTTGTCAAAAAAATCACCTTCCAGAAAATAACAGCGGAAGGATTGCGAAATATTGGCCCAGCAATAGAAAGATTGGCAGAGGCAGAACAGCTTATGGCCCACAAAGAAGCAGTATCGGTGCGCTTGAGGTATATTGCCAATGGAAAAAACTAACCATATAGGGATGAAGAAGAAATTTGACCTTAAGGCCATAGTAAGGCCTCACATTGAAGCCATAAAACCCTATTCCTCGGCCCGGGATGAATATACCGGAAAGGAAGGGGTGTTTTTGGATGCCAATGAAAATCCTAACGGATCTGTCAGCGGAGGTGCCTATAATCGCTATCCTGATCCCTTGCAACGGAGGCTGAAAGAATTGCTTGGCGATATCAAGCAAGTATCTGACGAGCAGATCTTCTTCGGCAATGGGAGCGACGAGGCAATAGACTTGTTATTTAGGGCATTCACTGTTCCTTCAAAAGACAATATTATCATCATGCCCCCGACCTATGGGATGTATGAAGTAAGTGCTTCGATCAACGATGTAGCCATCAAGCGTGTCCCTTTGCTTACTGGGTTCCAGTTGGATGTGAAAGGGATATTGAATGCTGTAGACGATAACACAAAAATAATCTTCATATGTCATCCCAACAATCCTACTGGCAACCTCATGCAGCAGCAGGATATTGTACATATCTTGGACCAGTTCAATGGCTTGGTGGTGGTAGACGAAGCTTATATGGATTTTGCAGAAGCTGAAAGTACAATTTCCCTCTTGTCAGATTATCCTAATTTGGTAGTGTTACAAACGTTTAGTAAGGCATGGGGCTTGGCAGCGTTACGGTTGGGAATAGCATATGCCGACACACCGATTATTTCGATCCTCAATAAGATAAAACCACCCTACAACATTAGCCTACATACTCAAGAAACTGCTGAAAGAGCATTGGAAATGGTATCGGAAAAAGAGGCCATGGTAAAAAAAATCAATGAGCAGCGAGATCGTGTGAAACAAGCATTACAGGCACTGCCCATAGTAAAAACAATATATCCTTCCGACGCTAATTTTCTATTGGTACAGGTGGATGATGCAAAAAGCATATACGATTACTTACTCGAAAAGAAAATCATCGTTCGCGACAGGTCGAAAGTAATGCTATGTGAAGGTTGCTTACGCATCTCTATTGGTACAGAAGAAGAAAATGGCCTTTTACTTAACGCACTTGGTGCATTATAAAAAGGGGATGCGATTAATAGCTTGTCATTGGTAATTAGAATATGATGAAAAAAGTACTATTTATAGACCGGGATGGCACCATAATCAAAGAGCCTCCGACAGATTATCAGGTAGATTCTCTAGAGAAGCTAGAATTTATCCCTAAAGCTATTTCCAATTTGAGGAAGATCGCTGAAGAGACAGATTATGAGTTGGTGCTTGTGACCAACCAAGATGGCTTAGGCACCGATTCTTTTCCTGAAAAAGACTTTTGGCCAGCTCAGTATAAGATGCTCAAAACTTTAGAAGGGGAGAACGTGTTTTTCAAGGCCATTCATATTGACAAATCTTTTGAACACGAAAATCTAGATACACGAAAGCCAGGTATTGGTATGCTCAAGCAGTATTTGGAGGGTGATTATGATTTGGCTAATTCCTATGTGATAGGCGACAGGGCAACTGATGTACAGTTGGCTAAGAATCTGGGTGCCAAGGCGATATACATTGGCGAAGAGCAGTTTGAAGGAGCAGCACTTTCTACTTCAGACTGGGATGAGATCTATGCTTTCTTGCGCCTTCCAGAGCGGAAAGCCGAGGTAGTGCGAAAAACAAAAGAAACCGACATACAAATAGCACTTAATCTGGATGGAAGCGGACAGACGAACATAGAAACAGGACTACACTTTTTTGATCATATGCTCGACCAAGTAGGTAAGCATTCTGGAGCAGACCTGACCATCAAAGTGAAAGGCGACTTGCACATCGATGAGCACCATACAATAGAAGATACTGGAATAGCTTTGGGAGAAGCTTACGCCAAGGCTATTGGTGACAAGCGAGGCATTATGCGCTATGGTTTCCTTTTACCGATGGATGATGCTTTGGCGCAAGTAGCCATAGACTTTGGCGGAAGGCCATGGATCATGTGGGAAGCGACATTTAAAAGGGAAAAAGTGGGGGATATGCCTACTGAAATGTTTTATCATTTCTTTAAATCCTTCTCGGATGCAGCCAAGTGCAACCTTAACATTAAGGTAGAAGGCGACAATGAACACCATAAGATTGAGGCTGTTTTCAAAGCTTTTGCCAAAGCGATTATGATGGCCGTGAAGCGAGACATCACTAAATTGGATGACTTGCCTAGTACAAAGGGTGTTTTGTAATTTGGAAAAATTTCTGGAATAAATGTAGCAAGGATGAACAGTCATGTGTTGCTTATAGATTGTCCTGATGAAAAAGGGCTTTTGCATAAGATTTCAGGCGTTTTGTACAAAAACGACCTGAATGTAATCAGCAATGGGGAGTTTGTAGAGAAAAACTTCAGCCACTTCTTTATGCGTACGGAGTTTTCAGGGGCCTTTGATAGGGATCAATTGCTGGATGAACTCTATACTGCGCTTCCCAAAGGGGTCAACATCCGGCTGATGGAACGGAAAAAGAAGGATATTATCATCATGGCCACAAAGGAACATCATTGTTTGAGCGATATTTTGATCAGACATGCCTTTGCTGAACTGAACGCTAATATCCTTTGCGTGATCAGCAACTATACTTTTCTACAGGACATGACTGAAAGGTTCCGTATTCCTTTTTATCACGTAGATGCCGAGAACAAGACCAGAGAGGAGCATGAGGAGGAAGTGTTGGCTATAATAAAACGATATAATCCAGAATTCCTTATTTTGGCCAAGTACATGCGGATACTGACACCCAACTTCGTGGCTCAATTCCCTAACAAAATTATTAACATCCATCATTCTTTCCTTCCTGCTTTTGTTGGAGCAAATCCATACAACCAAGCCTATCAAAGAGGGGTGAAGATCATTGGTGCTACTGCCCATTTTGTGAATGACAATCTGGATGAAGGCCCTATTATTGCTCAAAATGTGATCACCGTAGACCACACCCAGAATGCAAAAGAAATGGCCCAGGAAGGTAGAGATGTAGAAAAAATCGTCTTGGCAAAATCGTTAAGGCTTGTGCTCAACGATCATGTTTTCGTGTTCAAAAATAAGACGTTTATATTTTGATTGTTTGACCAAAGCCATGTAACCACTACAGTAACCCCTGGATAAACACAGGGGCTACTGATACAGGCCTATTAAAATTGAGGTTTTAACCCTATCCTCGATGCTTCCCATGTAATCTAGGACAATTAGGAATGTGACTTTAGCCCCTTTCTTGAATAATATATCAACAATAGGCTATATTCAAATGCTCTATTCACAAGATTTTTGTCCTGTAGGCAGCATATTCAATATCCGCACCAATTTCTATACATAAGGAGATTTTCCTTACAATCCTAGAAATCAGTAATTAACAATTATAAAGATGAAATAATGGAAGGCATCGATTTCATTTGAGTTACAAACTAGCAACGCTTCACATCTACGTGCTTTTTGAGTCAAAAATGAGCATATAAAATCTTGCTTTATTCCTTAAGTTTACTCATATCTTATGATGACAAAACACAATTCAAATATGAAAAGGATTACAACACACGGAAGGTTTTTAGCATTTGCGGCTATTATAGCAGTTCTCACAATGTTTACTTTAACTTCCTTCAAATCTCAAGAAAAGATCAAAATCGGTTTCTTGGTTCATGATTTGGTTTCTGAGCGCTGGAAAACAGATATGGAAACGTTTGCAAATAAAGTAGAGGAGCTGGGTGGTGTTGCTATTACAAAAAATGCCTTTGGGGACGCACATACCCAGGTTGCTCAGGGGAAGTCGCTGATCGATGAAGGCGTAAAAGTGCTTGCTGTGGTAGCTCAGGATGGAGCCATATTAGGCGAGCTGGTAGATTACGCTGAGAAAGCTGGCGCTAAAATTATCGCCTATGACAGGATGATTCTAAATTCCAATTTGGAATATTACATTTCTTACAACAGCATCAGCGTAGGAGAGTTGATGGCAGACTATGCTTTGAAGTTAAAGCCTAAAGGAAATTATGTGATCATCAATGGTCCATCTACTGATAATAACTCTTTGTTGATAGAACAAGGGGTGAAAAACAAGCTTAATAAACATATAGAGCGGGGCGATGTGAAGGTGGTTTTTGAGAAGGAGGCAGATGCCTGGTACGCGTTGAATGCAATGTTGATGATGGATGAATTCCTTTCTTCTAATCCTGATACTCCTATAGATGTCATCATCGCTGCGGCGGATGATTTGGCAACAGGCGCAATTGATGCGATTAAATCTTCTAACAAAGGGACACCCATTGTTTTAGGACAAGATGCAACTGTTGATGCTTGTAAGAATATAATCCTTGGGCATCAAACAATGACCATCTACAAACCCATAAAAAAGCTTTCAAGCGAAGCAGCAATTTTGGCGATGAAAGTAGCTAAGAATGAAAAAGTCGAGTTTACTGCTAAACTCAACAATGGGAAAGTGGACGTACCCAGTATCCTTTTTGATCCTATTGTAATCACCAAAGAAAATTTGAGGAAAACACTTATTGCGGATCAGCATATTAAAGAAGCCGATTTGAGGTAGCTGAACAAAAACTGTCTAACTGAGCATCCTTTAGTTAGACAGTTTTTTTTATAATCAGGTCACAAATTCTTCCATTGAACAAGTTCATTTCCTTTCCGTCCTTTTAAGTTTTCATCTTACTTCATAAGGACAGTTTTCCCAATATCCTATCAATACAAGGCGCAGGCGGTTATTTCAGGCTTGGTCTATCATAGGTTCGGCATAGTTCATATCTCACCTCAATAAAAATTATCCTAAACATGCCCTTGGGTATTCTGTTAAATGAAAGAGATATAAATTATTCTCCTTCATAATGAACAGGATATGGCTCAAGGAAAGGAAGCAACAAAAAAAAGAACAATACAAAACAAGCCTGCAAGCAGCATCATTAGGAATGCCGAGGGTCGTCGCAGGGTCATTATTACAAAGGTTTCCCCACAAGTAGAAAGAGGTCACTTTCCCGCCAAAACTGTTGTAGGCGAAGAGACGGTTATCAGTGCCGACATTTTTAGCGATGGTCACGATGTTGTGACCGCTGCGGTATTGGTAAAGCATGAAAAGGAGCGGCAATGGAAGGAAGTTTCTATGAAACATTTGGGCAATGACCGATGGCAAGCTAAGTGGTATCCTGAAAAGCTAGGGCTATATCAGTTTAAAGTGCAGGGTTGGATAGATCATTTTGCTACTTGGCAGCGGGGCTTGGAGAAAAAAATCATGGCCAATCAAGACGTTCATGTCGATTTGCTGATAGGAGCGGAAATGATAAAGGAAATTGCTCAGGAAGCGGACCCTCCCGAAAAGGACCAGCTTTATGAATGGGGCAGGGCACTCCAAGATTCTGCCAACAATGGTGTGGATATGCACTTGGCGCTCAGTAAGAAGCTCGAGAAAGTAGTGGAAAGAAACTCAAAATCCTTGGCTACAGTATACCCGCAGACTTTCTCAATCGTTGCTGAACGAAGGAAGGCGCTTTTTAGCACTTGGTATGAATTGTTTCCCCGATCGACCTCATCCGAACCTGGACGCCATGGCACCTTCAAAGACGTGGAAAGATTACTTCCTCGAATTGCACGGATGGGTTTTGACACGCTATATTTCCCTCCTATACACCCAATTGGAGAAGTTAAGCGGAAAGGAAAAAACAATGCGTTAGTGGCCAATTCTGATGACCCTGGGTCTCCGTGGGCAATAGGCAGCAAGGATGGCGGACATAAATCCATTCACCCCCAATTAGGCACACTGAAGGACTTCCGGAGACTAGTGAATAAAGCGAAAGCACATGGGATCGACATTGCTTTGGACATTGCATTTCAATGTGCGCCTGACCACCCTTATGTAAAAGAACATCCAGAGTGGTTTATTTGGCGACCGGATGGCACTGTCCAATATGCGGAGAACCCACCAAAGAAATATGAAGATATCTTGCCCTTAAATTTTGAGTGCGAAGATTGGAAAAACTTGTGGGCAGAACTGAAAAGCATTATTGACTACTGGATTGACCAAGGGATCGAGATATTTAGGGTTGACAATCCTCACACCAAGGCTTTTCCTTTCTGGGAATGGGTGATTGGAGAGATAAAAAAATCGCACCCCGAAACCATATTTCTAGCCGAAGCTTTTACCAGGCCAAGGCTTATGGAGCGTTTAGCCAAGGGCGGTTTTACACAGTCCTACACCTATTTCACTTGGCGCAACACCAAGCAGGAGCTGGAAGCTTATATGCACGAACTTACCCGAACCAATCTTAAACATTATTTCCGCCCAAATTTTTGGGTCAACACACCGGATATTCTTCCTCCCATCCTAACGCATGGAGGTGAGAATGCGCATATCCAAAGACTGATTTTGGCAGCTACGATGTCTTCAAACTATGGTGTGTATGGGCCAGTCTATGAGTTTGTGATCAACAAGCCGCACGAAGCAAAAGAAGAATATGCCGATAACGAAAAGTATGAAATAAAACATTGGGATTGGGACAAGTACTCAAGAGTGAAGGAGATTATTGCTAGGATCAATAAGATACGTAGAGAGAACCGTGCCTTACAGGCTACCGCAAACATTGTCTTTGTACCTACTTCCAATGACCAGATCATCTGTTATGGAAAGGCTGATGTGGAGCGTGAAAACATCATTGTTACTGTGGTGAATCTTGATCCTTATCATACACAAGGTGCTCACGTGCAATTACCATTGGAAAAGTTGGGTATTAAAGGGACACCCTTTAGGTTGAATGATTTGCTGAGCAGCAGCAAATATACATGGCATGAGGAGTGGAATTATGTAGAGTTAAATCCATACATGATGCCTGCTCATGTGTTTAGAATAGAACAATAAAGAGATTTTCCTATGGCAACAACAAAAAGTGAATTGGATGATAAACTGCATTGGTACAAAGACGCGATCATATATGAGCTGCATATAAAAGCGTTTTTTGACAGCAATGGGGATGGAATTGGCGATTTTCAAGGACTTATTGAAAAACTGGACTATCTTGAGGAGCTGGGTGTCACGGCCATATGGGTACTACCTTTCTATCCTTCACCGCTTAGAGATGATGGATATGACATAGCTGACTACTATCGCATCAATCCATCATATGGTAATATTCTCCAGTTCAAAAAGTTTCTTAGAGAGGCGCATAAGCGTAATCTAAAAGTCATAACCGAGCTTGTCATCAACCACACTTCCGATCAGCATCCTTGGTTTCAAAGGGCCAGAAGGGCCCCAAAAGGGTCTGTCGAGCGAGATTATTATGTCTGGACAGATGACCCTAGTCAATATAATGAGGTCAGGATCATTTTCCAAGATTTCGAGGCTTCCAACTGGACTTGGGACCCATTAGCGCAACAATACTATTGGCATAGATTTTTCCATCATCAGCCGGACCTAAATTTTGACAATCCTAAAGTACAGGAAGAGGTGTTCAAAATCATCGACTTTTGGGCACAAATGGGCGTGGACGGCTTTCGGTTGGACGCCGTGCCATATTTGTTTGAACGAGAGGGAACGAATTGCGAGAACTTGCCGGAAACCCATGCATTTTTGAAGAAGTTGCGGGCCCACGTCGACACACATTACCCTGGCACCTTACTATTGGCAGAGGCCAATATGTGGCCTGAAGACAGTGCTGCTTATTTTGGCGATGGCGACGAGTGCCATATGAACTATCATTTTCCTGTAATGCCGAGGATGTTCATGGCGTTGCGCATGGAAG
>SMEH01000053.1_pt1 | contig 37780 bp, 45 predicted proteins | sample 2456361 | NCBI WGS metagenome assembly SMEH01 (sample SAMN10132587, study PRJNA489261) | soil metagenome | isolation source: day1 control-loamy sand soil ammended | place: USA | reverse complement strand
GCCTGCCCGCCAGCGCCTGCCGCCTGCCGCCTGCCCGCCAGCGCCTGCCGCCTGCCGCCTGCCCACAGAACGGGCAGGGCAGCAATTCAGTCTCGGCGGTCATCGGTCGACTCCTTCTTGAAAATCCACGTCCACGGATCGCCGTACATGACCGCTCCGTGGATTGGGTATCCGACGATCAGCAACACGGTGAGAAGCGCACAGAACTCGCTCACGTCGTCGGCTCCTGGTGCTGGGTGGCGATGTCGGCGGTCATGCGATCAACCTCCCTGCCGCTGCGCGACCTGCGCCCTTGCGTGCGGTGTCTGCACCATCTTGGCACGGCGGTCCCGCACGTAGACGCGCAGTGCGTCCAGCAGCGCTGCCTGGCCCTTGGCCTTGCGCCGCAGCGCGTACAGCTTGAGCTCGTCGACGGTGTCCCGCGCCACGATGTGATGTACGAATACACGCTTGTGCTTACTACCCTGTCGAAGTACGCGGCGGATGAACTGATCGTACAGCTCGTAGTCGTACGTCAGTCCGTACCACACTACGTGATTGCCAGCGTTCTGCAGGTTCAAGCCGTGGCCCATCGCCGCTGGATGACCGAGCAACACAGGGATCTCTCCCCGGTTCCACGCCTGTTCGATCTGCTTGCTTCGCTTGGCACTCACGCCACCACCGATGTACGGCGTGTCCTTGCCGAACACCTGCAACAGCCGCTGGAGATCATGCTCGAACTCGTACGCGATGAGCACAGGCTGTCCGCTGAGCTCCTCCACCAGGTCAGCTACGATCTCGTCCTTGCAGTCGTGTATGCGGTCCCAGCTGTCAGCGCCTTTCTTACGCTTGGTGCTGACCAGCGGATCGATCTGCCTGTACACACCACCGTTCGCGATCTGCGCGCACTTCATCATGGCGCTGGCCGCACTCAACGCGGTGATCTTACCGCTGTCGACGTCAGCCACCATGTCGGCCTCCATCGCGTCGTACAGCGCCCGCGCCTTCTCTGGCAGGTCGAACTTGATGACGTTGTGCACGAGCTCCGGCAGTTCCAGATAGTCCTTGGCGTCAAGACGCAGCACCAGCTTCTTCAGCTTGTCGTAGATCAGCTTCTCAGCATTGGCCTGCGGCTTCCAAGTGTAGCCGCCGAAGCCCGTGGGGTGGAAGTACGTCTTGCGATAGTGCGTGATGTAACGCCCCAGCGAAGCGCCCATGTCCACGATGTACATCTGGCCGAACAGGTCGAGCAGTCCGTTGGGCGATGGCGTGCCAGTCAGGATCCAGCGACGGCGGAACCTGTCGAGCGACTCCTTCAGGATCTTGAACCGTACGCTGTTGCTGTGCTTGAACTTGGTGGACTCGTCGACGATCAGGTCGGTGATGCAGCCAGGACCGAACAGCCAGCGCATACGCTGCTTGTCGACTTCGACACGCACTTTGTTGTTGCTACCACGTACCTTGCTGACACCGAACAGCCACTCCAGTCCCTCGGGGTTGATGCACAGGATGTCGTACGCATCATTCTCGATCGCGTCATCAAGGATCTTTTCCTTGTCCTTTCCGTGCAGCACGCCTACGCGCAGGTGATTGAAGTCCGTCCACTTCTCCACCTCGGCTGGCCACACGCTGTGACACACGCGCAGCGGCGCGATGACCAGCGAAATGCCCGACAGCTTCTGCTTCTTCAGGATGCTCAGCGCACCGAGCGTGATGCTTGTCTTTCCGAGACCGGGATCCAGGAACAGACCGGCTCCGGCGTGCTCCAGCAGCCATTTCATCGCCTTCTTCTGGTAGGCGTGCGGCTTCCACGGCTCCGCTTTTACGGCGTACTCCAGCGGAGCGTCGTCCCGCTTTGAGCGCCGCGTCAAAGATACGCTTGCCTTCTTCGGGATCTTCGCACGCGTGGACATTGTAGCCATTCCTCTTCAGATAATCGATGTAGAGTTCTTGCAGTGGGTCTGGACGGTGACCGGGCGACTTGAACTCGAGGATTAGCGGCTTCCCACCCGGCACCCAGAACACGTCGTCGGGGAAGCCGCGCCTACCCCACAGGTTCATCTTGGTGACCAGTACGCCGTGTTCTTTAGCGTACCGGACCACCGGGTTCTCTACGGCCTTCTTCTCACTGAGTCGCCGGGCCATAGCTCACTCCTAGAACTTGCAGGGTCCGCCCTTGGCCTTGCTGAACGGACACCAGCCGCAGTACTTGCCGGGACGTGGTGCGAACGTCTTGTCGGCGAACATCGGCTTGATCCTCTTGTCCCATTGCTTCTGCACCGCCCTGGCTTCCTTGGCGGTGTACACCGTCGGCTCCTCGGCCGGATACGTCACGCCCAGGTCGGTGTAGAGCAGCTGAGCCGTGATGATCTTCGAGTCCGGGTAGCGAGCGATGCTGGCGGCTGCGTACAGGTCCAGCTGGAGTTCGTACTCGGCGTTCTTGTACTCGTTGAACTTGCCAGTCTTACCGTCGCGGATGTTGAAGCTGTTGTCTTCCAACCACTGATAACCGATGTCGACCTTGACGCGCAGTACGCAGTTGTTCCAGTCGTCCCACGGTACCGGGTTCCAATTGGCGTCGAAGCCCCAGTTCTCTTCCACCACGAGGCTCGGTTGTGCGCGGTAGAACTTGTAATGGTCCTTGAAGGTGTGCAGCTCCTTTGCGAGACGATTGGTACGCTTCAGCAGGTAGTCTTCACTGGCCTTCGCAATCCTCTGCCCGCGCAGCATGGCTTCAGACTTTGGCTCTGGCAGCTTGTCCAGATGCTTGCACTTGGCGTAGAACGGGCAGCGGACCCAGTCGTTGTAGCGGGTGAACGACCAGGACTTGATGGTCTTCGGCACTGTCCTCGGCTTGTAGGTCTTCAGCTTGGGCTGCGACACGTCAGTCCTCCTTAAACTTTTTCAGACTCGCCCAGTTCTTGCCAGTCTTGCCATCACTGAGCATGGGTACGTCGAACTCGACACTCTGCATCACTTCACGCAGCAGCTTCATCTCGGACTTGACCGCAGCGTGCGGCACCGACAGGTTGATTTCGTCGTGCACCGTGACGAGGAATCGACCCTGTCGATTCTTCACTTCGTGGTAGCGAATGATCGCTTCCTTAGTGCAGTCAGCGGCACTGCCCTGAATGAGATAGTTGAGCAGCTTGTACTCGAAGGTCTGTCGACGTCCGTTGATGATCTTCGGCGGCTCCACGTAGTACTCTCGACCACCCCATGTGCGGATCGGCTCGCCGTCCTTACCGCGCTGGATGATGTACTGGTTGAGCTCCTTCAGTCCGGGTATCGCCTTAAGCTGCGCCGCCTTGATCTTCTTCGCTTCCTCCACTGTCACGTTCATACCAGCGGCCAGCTTGCCCAGTCCCATGCCGTAGATCATGCCGAAGTTCAGGATCTTGGTCGATCCACGGCTGATCTCCAGACCGTAGATTTCCTTGATCTGCTCCTGCACGAACGTGTGGATGTCCATACGCGGATTGGCGTTGTACGCAGCGCACAGCACGTCGTCTTCGAAGTGACCCAGGATTCGCAGCTCCTGCTGGTTGTAGTCACGGTGGCAGAACACGTGTCCCTTGTCCGGCAGGATGTACTTACGCATCAACGGCAGCTCAGGCACCGCGATGTGGTCGGGGTGGAAGTAGCCGTCGTCCTTGCCTTCGAATGACTTGGGGATGTTCTGGAAGTTGGGTGACGACGACAGGCGACCAGTGCGCGCACCTGCAAAGCCATCGTTCCCATGGGACTGCCGTACTTGGTTCCAGGTGGTGAAGATCCTACCGCCACTGTTCTGCGCCATGTCCAGCCACGGACGCATGAACGTACCCATGCAGGTGGCCAGGCGGTTGCGGTAGGCCAGGGTGGCGTAGACCTTCTTGTCGCGGAACTTGTCGACGGTGAGGTTCTTCTTGGCTACGCTGTTCTTACCGCTGGGCGTCTGCACCCATTCCGTAATGATGTTGTTGCGCTCCAGCGCCTCAGCCACCTCGTCGTCGCTGTCCACGTTCAAGTCCTTGGTCTTGAGACGCTTGCGTAGCCAGTTGTCGGCGATCTCCATAGCTTCCTGGTACGCCTTCAAGTCCTTCAACAGCTGCCGTACGTCGCAGTTGATACCGATGCGCTCGTTGTCCAGCAGGATCGGCATCAGCTTGCGCTCGCGATCGTACGCTTCCAGCATACCACGCTTGACGATCTCCGGGTACAAGAAGTCGAACAAACGGCGGGTGCGCAACACATCGCCATCAGCATACGGAGCCACCACGTCACCCGGCGCCATCGAGATGAACGCGCCAGCCTTGCCGCGCTGGTTCTTCTTGATGATCTTGTTGTCGATCAGCCAATCAGCCACCGCGTCCCGTTCCTCAGGAGCCATACCCAGTAGCCTCTCGGCCGAAGGCTTCAGACCGAAGCTGGTAGCGTGTGGGTCGTGCAGGAACAGCAAGTACAACGTATCGTGGTACATATCCCACGACAGTCGCGGCATGCCCATATGCTCTTCGGCCACGTCCACGTCGAACTTACCGTTGTGAAACAGCAGTGGCGTCCCGCTCTTCCACGCGTCAAGCAGCACTGCGCGCGCTGCTTGCTTGGTGGTGTTGTTGCCAGTAGGGTGGCCCCACGAGTAGTAGCGCGCGCGACGCTCTCCGGGTCTGAGGATGCTGAAACCTACGGGCTTCGGTGGATACTCCGGACGCCGCTGGATAGCTTCGGTCTCGAAGTCCACGGTGATCGGTTTGACGACCCTTGCCACGAATACTCTCCTTACTCGCCCCCGAGCAGTTCGCGCTTCTCGCGCTCAGCGCGCAGCTTGTTGGCACGGCCATGGATACGGAGCATGAACTGCGCACGCCGCTGACCCTTCTTCTCCTGCCTAAGGAGTTCCCAGCACTCCTCTTCCGACAGGGTCTTCAGCGCTTCGTTCATGGCCACCCAGCTGCTCAGCGGGTTCGGGTTGCTGGAGTTATTGGCCTTGCTGTTCATAGATCCTCCTTGTCATGTGAGGAGCCCGTCTGCTCCGGAGAACAGACGGGCTCAGTTGGTTAGAACTTACGCCTGCCGGTCTTCTTGGCAGCCGCCTTCTGCACGGTGCGCCTGCCACCGCCGGAGCGCGCACCACCGACACCGCGACGCGGCTTGCTGTCCTCTTCTTCTTCCTCGCGCGGAGCGTAGGGGAAGTCGATCTCGGTGGCGTCGGCCTTCGCGATCAGCGCGCCCAGGATCTCTTCGTCTTCGATCACCTCGACCAGCTTGAACTGGAGCTTGAACTGCGTCTTGGGATCCGGCACGATGCTGATCTCGGTGACGACGCCCAGCGGCGGGCGCTGGAGGGTCTTCTCGAGCTGACGCACGTAACCGGCCCAGTTCTTGACGCTGGTGACCGGGATGCGGAGGAACGCGGGCTGCGATTCCTCGACCGCCTCGGCACTGGTGGCGTCGTCAGCCGGGATCAGTGCCAGACGTCGCTGGTTCTTGCACGCCTTGCCCTTGCCCTTTTCGGCACTGCCCCACTGGTTGATGGAACTGTCCTTGCAGAGCGCACCGGCGATCGGCTCACCGTCCAGTTCTTTGATCGAGTTCTCGTGCCAGCGCAGGGTGTTCTCATCGCGGCCCAGTGCGTACGCGTCGGGCGGCTGCGGGTTGTCGGGGTCGAAGCCGTCGAGGTAGAACGTGTACTCCAAGATGTGATCCAGGACCACGACGTTCATCTTGTTACCGGGCACATCGGCGCCGTTGTACTGCATGCGACCGCCCCTGAGCGAGATGAACGTGCCGCCAGAGCCGACGTTCTCTTCGATCGCAGCAGCCGACGCTGCGCGCTTGGCGAGCTCCTCGCTCCAGCTGACCATCGCCTTGCCGGGCTTCTTGGCAGCAGTCTTGCTGGTGGGCGCCTTCTTGGTAGCCATGTGTAGATTTCCTTCTGCTTAGTGACTTAGGTGGGGTACGTCTAACTTGATATCCCGCTCGACGTAGCGGTTTGCTGCATGAAACTCTCTCGATCGGATTCACCTCAGCTTCGTGGACGACACAGTGACGACGGTGTGCTTGCCCACGCCCGGGACGGTCTTGCCTTCTTCCCAGCGCGCCTGCACCGCCTCCATGTTGATGGAGATCTTGATGAGATCCTCATTACCGGGCTTCTTGGCGAAGGCCAGCACCTTGGCCTCGTCCTCGATGAACGGAATCTCCTTCCGCACGATCTTCGCGTTGGCCACCTTGCCGCTGATGCCCTCCGCCTGCGACTTGGGCAGGTTGTTGATCAGGTATTCCTTGAGCTCCTTCTCGAACTCGCTCAGCGGTGCGATCTCCTTCTGCGCCGCCAGCCGCCGCTGTTTCGTGACGTACAGCGCGTCAGCGCAGCCAGCCAGAGACTTCGGCATCTTCAGCGCGCTCTTCTTCACCTTGACGATGACGTCGTCGGTGTTCACCTTCTCGACGACTGTACCCTTCGGGTTATTCTTGGCCGCGTCCTTCGACGTCAGCTTCCCGGTGGTCGCATCACGCACGACGGTGCGCGCCTTCTTCGCTCCGGTGAACGGAGTCTTGTCCTTCTTGGCGGTGGACTTCGCCGCCGACTTCTTCGTTGCCATGACACTCTCCAGTGATTAGGGATGCCGGGCATAGCTTGTGCCCGTGTACAATTATGCGCAATTGCGCAATTAAGGACAATCCGCTAATTTAGGCGTCGATAGGGTCACGCCAGCCCAGGAAAACTGGGAATCGAGGTCTGTCCTTCACACCGACCGGGAAGTACTTGTACTTGACGAGCCGGCCCTTCAGCTGATCGCGCATGCGCCAGAACTGCTCCCTCTGCTCCTGCGTGAAGCCGCTGCCGATATTGAATCGCACGCCACCGGGCAGCTGACACACCAGCGCGCCCAGCACGCCACCTGCCACGCGGTTGGCTTTGTGGCTGCTGCGCTTGGCCAGCCCCAGCAGACTGCGCTGCTGCGCGTTGTGATTGTGCTTCAGTTCCTCGAAGTCCACCACCACCGCCTCTGCGTCCACAAACCGCTTCAGCTTCATAAACGTCCCCTCATTCAGCGTTGCCCTGCCTTCCTTGTACGTACCTTCGTAGCTACGCAGCATGATACCTTCGAAGCCGAGCTCCAAGATGGCCTCCTCGTACTTCAGCAGTGCCTCGTAGCTGCGGATCGGTGTGTGGTGTACCGGCACCAGCCTCATATTCGCGTTGGCCTTGGCGAAGCGAGTGACGGCGAGCAGCCGCTTATGGAACGGAAGGTCACCCAGCAGGAAGTTGTCGAATACACGGAACGTCACGTCGGGCTTGCCTTCGAACGTCATCACGCCACTGGTGGTCCTGCTGTAGACGTCCTTGGCGCACGGGTCTCCGACGATCAGCTCACCATCCAGCCCTTCGTACTTCTTCTTGCCCCACAACCTCTGCACCTCCTCGTTGGGGATGGGCTTCAGGTTGCGACTCACTACCACGCCGCCGCGCACCAGCGCGCGGACGCCGTCGAACTTGGCGCTACCCAGTAGCGGGTAGTTCAGGTTGGTGCCGTCGGTTGTGGCGGCCAGCATGGGTCTGCTGATCATTGCTTTACTCCTCGATGTTGACCAGTTGCGGGAACAGGTCCGGTACGCCGATAGCCTGGAACGCTTCGTAGCTCGGGTACTGCTCACGCGGATGAAGGATGCAGATGCACGATGCCATGTACTTGTCAGGGTGCGCGCACTCAGTTACGTTCTGCAGGTAGTCATCGATCAGGCGATCGTAGTCGTCTACCAGCTCCACGTCCACGTAGTACCGACTGTAGCAGGCCAGGATCAACACAGCAGGTAGCAGTTGCGTATGGACCTTGCGAACCTCGATCTGGTAGCCAGACCGCAACGCCGCTACGGTCAAGTCCACTGCCACAGGGTCGCCTACACCGCCGAAGAATCGCTGCACCGTGAAGCGATCAGGACCTGCGCCTAGCGGCTTCTGCACCTCGCCGCGTTGCTGCGGCGCGCGCTGTCTACGACGATTCGTCTTCATGGCTTGATCCCACTCACCGTGGTGTCGCCGTTGTAGCGGCCGCGCGCTGCGTAGCTACGATCAGCAGGCACCTCGTCGTGCATGAAGAACACCACCTGCCCGATGCGGTCGCCCAGCTGCAGACGGATCGCGTGGTGCTGTGTCATGTTCTTCAGTTCCAGGGTCAGGACACTGCCATGCCAGCCAGCGTCACACCAGCCAGCGTTCAGGTGCTCGAGACCGATGCGCGCCATGCTGGACTTCAGCTTGTACTCGGCGCTGATGTTGCGCGGCAGGTTGAAGACCTGGGCGCTGCTGGCGAGGATGAACTGGCCGGGTAGTAGGTAGTACGGACCGTCGGTATCGAGGTTGTGCGGACGCACGTACAACGGCGTACGGTCCCTCAGACTGATGAGACTGACGCCAGCCACGGTCCCGCGCCCTGAGGGCTTGTCCTCGATCAGCAGAGTTGGTCCCAGCGTCAGGTCGATGCTGGTAGCGTTGATCTGGTCGTGCTCGACGTTGGTGATCACGCGCTGGTCGACTAGTTGGCACAGGTTGTTGTAACTGAGCAGGCTCATTTCACTCTCCTAGGTTGACGCTTCATGTACCGACCTCGTGTTGGGTAGAAACCATGTGCTTCGTACCACAAACGCAGACGGTTTTCGGATCTGTTACCATCAAACGGGCGGACCTCTAGACTGCACGGACATCCGAACTTGTCGCATGCGTCCAGCACGACCTTCAGTGCCTTGGTGCCGTGCCCTCCACCACGTCGTTCTCGAGGAACGTGGATGCTAGCGAGGTACAGTGCGTCTCGGCGGATACCGAGACACACTGTTGCAAGACCAAGAACGAAACTCTGGTTGTACTCACCTGCCTTATAGTTGTTCAGCAGATACAGCTTCGCTCTTGTCGCGGGTTTCATACTACCTCGTGGATGACCGTACGCTGAAAATGCCGCACAACACAGCCACCAGGATGACGACCGACAGCGCATGTCGCACGTCCAACGGGTAGTCAGTGCCGAACAGCGTGTTCACCGCGAACAAGACGCCGCAACTGGCCAGGTACAGTACGAACACGCCGAAGGCCAGCGTGATGAGAATGAACAGACCAGCCACCACGTACTTCCGGCCTTCGTTCTTCTCCGGCTTCAGGAAAGGACGAGTCATTGCACATGCTCCCGTTCCAGCTTGATGCCGCGCTCCTCGCGGATCTTGGTGGCGCTGATCGCCTGGATGTCAGCGGGCAGTTCGATCTCCTCGACGATGTAGCCCACGTCACGACCGTAGTAGACGCCGGCCACGTTGGGGATCGGCATGATGCTGTACTTGCCCTTGTACTTCTCATCACTGAGCTCAGTCTGGATCCCGTTGATCACCTCCTGCAGACTCAGCGGGTTGCTGTTAGACAAGGGCACCGTGCGCACCATGATGCAGCACATGCCGTGGCGCTCGATCACCTTGTCCAGCAGCGCCTTGTGACCCGCGTGGAACGGCTGGAAGCGGCCGATCATGATGCCCTGCGGCCTCGCCATCGTGATGATGGAGGCCGCTTCGTAGAGCTCGTTCGTTCCGTACTCCCAGCTCTTGACATGGACGTCGACGGTCTTCGGCGCGACGAACACGCGGTTGGTGTCCTCGAAACGACCCTCGGTGATGGTGTCCATGAAGATCACCACGTGCGGGTCGAAGGCGGCGCGCGTCTCAGGCGTCGGACACACGAAGTCGGCGAACACCAGCCCGCCAGCCTCGTTGGCCAGTTCCTTCATGCGCCTGGCCTGTCGCACGCGACCTTCGTCGCTGAAGTCCCAGTCGTTGAAACGCTTGCGCACGTCGTCGGCATTCAGGTGCGTGGCCGTCGGGAAGAACTCGAGCAGGCGCTTGGTCAACGTGGTCTTGCCCGATCCCGGCAGACCCATGACCAGCACACGGAAGGAAGGATCAGCGTTCTGCAGCTTGGAAACATTCATCGGAGATGTACCTTGAGTAGTAAGTGGAGTTAGTTCCCTTCGGAGTCGTCGCTGGTGTCAGTTCGCGTATGGAGTTCCTCCCTCGGCATTCCCAGGAAACGACGACCAGTAGTCTGTCGCGCCAGTTCCAGTTCACGACACGCCCTGGCCGCCGCCTGCAGATGCACGCTGATCTCGCCGCTGGCCGTGTGGAACTGGATGCTGTTGATAGTCAGGTAGTTGACCATCGCATCCAGCACCTCAGGTGTCGTCGCGTTCGGATCTGCGAACACCTTGTTGCACTGCTGCGCGATGGCCGCGCGGATCTGCGGTGTGAGCGTCTCGCTCATCTCTTCACTCTCCTCTTCTTGGTCTCGGACAACGTCACCAGCTTCACACTTTTCACGGCGGTGAAGCCCTCGCCGTTACACGCCTTGCACCGCGTCGCCACGCGCGCTGTGAAGCCCTTCTGCCTCCACTTGCGCCCTGCACCGTCGCAGTCGCTGCACTTGGTACCAATCAGCTCCAGCTGTTCATCGTAGAATCTCCTGCGTTCGGGGGACTTCAGCTGTGCGTACGCGCCGGTGATGGCCGCCATGCGCTCGGTGTCTCCGCCTCTGTCCGGGTGGTGTTCACGCGCCAGTGACAGGTACGCCTCCTTGATCTCGTCGGCGGACGCGCTGCGGTCCACGCCGAGAATTCCGTAGAGTGTGATGCTCATGCCTGCGGCCCTTCCACGCGAATGGCTTTCATCTGTCATCCCCCCTATCGCTCCAGATCTTACGCCGGGTCGGTCTGACTGACAGCGGCGCGATCTTGCTGGTGTCGACCGAGTGAGCAGAGCAGTACGCTCCGTTCTTCCCATGACCGGCTGGTCGGTTGCATCGCCGGGGTTCGAAGTCGCCGGGCTTCGTCGAGTACACGATCTCGATGCAACGATTGTCTGCCATTACTGGTACCTCGCCTTCATCTGATTGAGCAGGGTCTGCAGCCGCGTGCTGGCGGTGCGAGTGAACCACCACGGACACACCGCGTGGATGACCAGCACCAGCGCGATCAGCAGGAGTTGCAGAGCGCTACCGAGCGCGAACGCAGCGTGCTGCACGTACGTCTCGTTCAGTTCACGCAGATGCTTCATGCCGGCAGACTCCATGCGATCAGGTAAGCGGCTAGCACCCATGCATACAACAGGTGCCACACACCGATGATCGCACAGGCGATCTCCATGATGCGGTGCTGCCAGTACTTACGCCCGGTGCTGTAGAGCGTCGTCAGTCGCCAGTTGTCCATGGTGTAGAACAGACAGGCGTACCCGGTGATGAGGAAGAACAGGATGTGCAGCAAGTCGATCAGCAGCTCCATCACAGCTGACCTCCGATCGTGTAGCGCGCATGCTTGCCGTCGATCGTGATGACCTCGCGCTCGAGGCGGTCGATGCGCAGGCCGCTCGGGTACTGGCCCGTCGTCACTGAGGCGAGTCGATCACGGCTGTTGAACGCGACGTCGAACTGGAAGTAGTTCGCATCCTCCGGGATGATCTCGGCCAGTCGCTCCAGGAACGCGGCCTTGTTGGTGTTGAAGTCGGTCGTCATCTCAATTTCCCTCGTCCAGGAAGAATGCGATGGTCAGCAGGTCCGCCAGCTCGTAGTTGCCTTCGAGATACACGCGCTCGCCGTTGAACCTTACGAACCCGCTCACACTTTCCAGCGCGCGCTGCCTGTTGACCTTCTCACCGAACTGGTAGTTCACGTTGACGTCTGCAACGAACCCGTCCAGTTCCACGGGCACGTCGATCTCCACTGCTTGTTGCGCTGCCATCATGACCACTCTCCTTTAGAACTTCACCTTCTTCTTCGGGGTACCAATGCCGCGTTCCTTGTCGTACGCAGCACCCAGTTCATTCGGGCCTAGGCCCATGTACAACTCTTCGTTGCGTATGGCCCACAGCCGTACCTGTCCCTGACTCGTGCGACAGCCAACCGTGCCGCACGGACGCAGGAACCCGGCGCGTCGCAACTCACGCGCCATGCCATTCGCCGTGACCCTGCTCTTCTCCTGCGGATCGTACAGCATCAGCAGGTCCTCGGCGCGCCACAGGTCGTACTTGAGGATCTGCTGATCGAACCGAAGGACCGTGTCCGGATCTTCACGGAGCGTCGCCACCCAGCTCGCCAAGTCGCTACGGCCACCGTCGATCATGTCACGCTTGGCTTCGGTCACCGGCGCGTGCCCGGTCGGGTCGAAGTCGCTCACGTCCAGTGACAGCAGATGCGCGAACAGAGCCGGAATGCCCGGCCCTACGACTTCGTCCTTGCCCATCCACTTCTCGTAATTGTTGTAGAACGACTTCGGCAACGGATCGCCGCGCACTTCGTGGATGAAGAACCGTCGGTCGTCGTCTTCCAGGAAGAACGAGTCCGGGTGGTTGGACGTGAAGTAGTAGTTGATACGGTCCGGTACGGTGTACGACGGGATGTACTTCGGGTTCAGACGCAGCAGCTTGCGCGTGATCATAGACTTGAGGTAGTCAGCCATGCCGCGCTTGTCACCACTGGTGATTTCGTCACCCATGACAAACTGCTTGTTCTCCGCCCATTCGTTGTGCGTCTGCTTGATGTTCTCGTCGCTGATCTCGGTGAAGTTCTGTCCATAGATCTTCCCGAGCGTGTATCCGATCAGCGACTTACCAGTGCCATGCTTGCGGCCCCAGATCACCGGACTGCTGTACAGCTTCGTCCCTGGATATTGCAGCGGGTACGCGCACCATTGCTCGAACCATTTACGGTGAGGGTTGTCCTTACCGAAGATGAAATCGAGCAACTCCTTCCACGGCGTAATGTCCCCCGGCTCGGGATCACAGCCCCATCCCGGCCAGACGTTGAGCTCGTTCTTGCGAGTGATGCGCTCCGCTCCCGGCTCGTACGTCACGCGCTGCACCTCTGCTCGGTGCGGCCACTTGAGCCATTCCTTCGCCGCGCTGCGCTCCACCAGCTTGGTGCCCTTGTCGGTCACCTGCTCCTCGTAGTAGATGCGCGTGCTATAGGCGTGTTCGACAAAGGCACGCGGCGAAATACGGCGGAGGTCTCCCATGTGGAGGATCACTCCTGGATCGCGCACGTACACGACCTCCTGATTCAGAGCAAACAGTTCTACGGCGGCACGCCACTCCGCTGCTTTGTCCAGCAGGTTGCGGAAAGCATCGACTCCTTCATCGACCAGATAGTCGTCGAGGCCGATCTTCTTGTTGTCCTTCTCGAGGAATGGGATGCGCACGATGAACGGCTGAGCACCGAGCAGCATAAGCTCCCGCGCGAGCGCGTTCTCAGCAGTCATCACCTGCGGGTTGGTCACGGCGTCGCTGTCGTAGCAGATGTACACGATGCGATCACGCCACTGGAACTCGTGGAACATTGGCAGCAGCGGCATACGCGCATTGTTGCTCTTGAAGCACCACACTCCTCCCAGACCGATAGTCGGGAAGCCGAGTTTGGTCGCGCACGCGGCCTTGAGCTCACCCTCGGTGATGACAAGCGGGATCTCGGGGTTGGCGGCCACCGACTTCCAGTTCGTACCACCGACTGGCGGGACGTACAGCTCGTTGAGACTACGACCCGGCTGTGCGTAGCGCAACTCCTTCTTGGTGGTGAGCGCGTCGAACCCAGTCTTCGTCGACTCCAGATATCGGTAGCGCCAGAACTTGGTCGTTCGGCCTTCGAGATCAAAGTACGGGATCAGGAATCCTGCGTAATAGGCCGGCAGGTTCTTCAGTCTCTTCGCCGCGTCGTCCGCTGTGTAGGCTTCGAACCTGAGCGTCTTCGCATCTGTGGCATCCAGTGCTGAGAGACTCAGCTTGTTCATCATCGCATCGCGCACGCTCGCGAGCGAAGTGAACTTTGTGTTGCGTTGTGAAGTCTTCCCGGAAGGTCGGGAACGAACTGTCTTCGTCACGTTGCTACTCCGCTAAAGTGAACTCCCCAGGTGCGCACTGAGGGTGAGCCGACCGGTGTCCAAGCCGCTCGGCCGCCATGCGGAGGTGTGGTCAACAACGGGAGAGTGAGCGCTGCCACCCTCAGTGCGCCCCGCTATTGTTGCACGTGTGCAATTAAACTGACAATAGAAGTGGCGTAAGTTGTTGTTTTGGCAGGCAAATCGACCTGTGGCGGGCGTGTTGCGTGTGTGCGTCTTCCGGGCTGGACTCTAACTAAATCTAAACCTATATATAAACACTATATATCTTTTGAAAGTTAGAAAAAGCAAAACAAAGCAAACCAAAAGTCAGTTTGCCCTAGGGATTTATATCAGATCGGTCTGGTTTGCATTGTTGCTTTGCGATGGTTTGCAACCCTATAAAATGAGCCTTGAACCCTATAAATCGCTAGGTTTCCTGCCATGCGAACCACAAGGTACGGTACTGAATCGGCTCTCGACGCCATCCTCTCTCCCCGACACGGCCGGAGTCGCACGCGCTGCGCCACTGAGGCCGAATCACCGAACACCGAGGAGCAGTATGGCTGGCCAACCGAAGACTCGAGCGAAGAAGCAGATTGCTGACGCTCGCCGCGCTGAGCGCGAAGCGAACGGAGGCAAGCGAATCGTCAGGAATCCCACTCCCGCCAGTAAGGTCGCAGCGAAGAAGGCCGCAGCAGAAGAGGCCCTCGCCAACGGGGAAGAACTGGAATTCGGCGGGTACACCAAGGCGACCTGGTCAACGTGGATGGAGGAGTTCGCGCGCACCGGTCGCCAGGACCGCGCGTGCAAGAAGGCGGGGATCCCTCGCCAGACCGTCTACCGCCGCACCCGCCAGGATGCGACGTTTGCTGCGTACGTGCAGGAAGTCCGTGAGATGACGATGGACAGCCTCGAAGACGCGGGCATCCGCCGCGCGCGTGATGGCTGGCTCGAGCCGCAGTACTTCAAGGGTGAGCTCCAGGGCTACGTTCGCAAGTACAGCGACAGCCTGCTCCAGTTCATGCTCATCCATGGCCGTCCCGAGAAGTACCGTCCCAAGAAGGACGTGGATCTCAACATCGGTTCGAACCCGGCCAGCAAGCCGCCTGTGATCAACCTCACCCTCAACCGTCCCAGTAAGACGGAGTGATCGATGCTCACCGAAGGCAGCTTCGAAGAAGAGTCGTCGGGCGACGGCATCCTCAACATCGAACTCCACGCGCAGCAGACTGTTGCGTACGAGAGTCTCGGCACTGAGATCCTGTACGGCGGCGCGGCCGGTGGCGGGAAGTCTCACCTCATGCGTGTGGCTGCCATTCTGTGGTGTCTCCAGATCCCCGGACTGCAGGTCTACATCTTCCGCCGCGAGTTCCCGGACCTCTACAAGAACCACATGGAGGGACCGAGTGGCTTCCCGTCGCTGCTCTCGCCACTGGTCAACTCCGGCCATGTGAAGATCAACTACTCCGCCAACCAGATCAAGTTCTACAACGGCAGCAAGATCCATCTCTGCCACTGCAAGCACGAGAAGGACGTGTACGGGTATCAGGGTGCTGAGATCCACGTCCTCATCATGGACGAACTGACTCACTTCACGGAGGATATGTATCGCTATCTCCGTGGTCGCGTGCGCATGGCAGGCATCAAGCTTCCTGAGTGGGCAGCGGGACGGTTCCCTCGGATCCTCTGCGGCACCAACCCCGGTGGCGTCGGTCACAACTGGGTGAAGCAGACGTGGATCGACATGCTGAAGCCGTTTGAGCTCAAGCAGATGGATGACGACGAAGGTGGATTCCTACGTCAGTACATCCCTGCCAAGATGACCGACAACCCGACGTTGCTCCGTGACGACCCGAAGTACCTGCAACGTCTCGAAGGTCTGGGCAACCCTGCGCTCATCAAGGCGATGCGCGACGGTGACTGGAACATCGTGGCTGGCGGTGCGCTCGACGATGTGTGGGACGCGGAGAAGGTCGTCGTTCCCAGGTTCCGTGTTCCTCGGGGTTGGCGTGTGGATCGCTCGTTCGACTGGGGCAGCGCGCGTCCCTTCTCGTGTCTGTGGTGGGCTGAGGCCGATGGCACCGAGGCGACTCTGCCGGATGGACGCAAGTGGGCTCCGCCGAAGGGCACGCTGATCTGCATCCAGGAGTGGTACGGAGCGAAGAAGGCCAACGAAGGTCTGAAGATGTCAGCCAGAGCCGTAGGCCGTGGTATCGTGGACATGGACAAGTCGCTGCTGACCGGTCAGTGGATCGCTCGCCCGGTGCGCCCAGGGCCTGCTGACAACGCGATCGCTGATGTGCAGAATCCCGGCACGCCGACCATCGCAGACGACATGGCCAAGGAAGGTTGTCGCTGGGAGAAGAGCGACAAGTCGCCCGGCTCGCGCAAGAACGGTCTGGAGCTCCTGCGCGCGAGGCTCGCGGAAACGAAGAAGGAGACCGGACCCGAGGGGCCTGCGTTCTACATCATGGATCACTGCCGCAACCTGATCAACCACCTGCCGGTGCTGCCACGCGATGTGAAGAACCCCGAGGACGTCGACACGTCGGCCGAAGACCACGACTACGACGCCACTCGTTACCGAGTCCTGAAGGGCAGCGGTGCTGCTGAGGAACTCAAGATCAACCTGCCTCGCTAAGGAGCCACTATGCCTCGTCCCGTTACCAATGTCGTCGATGGTGCCAAGAAGAAGAAGGGCCAGAAGGACGCCATACCGCCGAACGTCAGCTACATGCTGCCCGAGGTCGCCGAGATGCTGCCCAAGTGGGAGCTCATCGCTGACTGCATCGCAGGACAGGAGGCCGTGAAGAAGCGCGGCACCAAGTACTTGCCGAAGCCCAACCCGGAGGACAATTCGCCCGAGAACGATGCTCGCTACCAGAGCTACCTCACGCGCGCTGTCTTCTACAACGTCACTGCGAACACGATCAGTGGACTCGTCGGTCAGGTCTTCAACAGCGACCCGGTCAGCGAATACCCGCCCGAGCTCGAGCCGCTGTGGTACGACTGCGACGGCAAGGGCGTGACACTGATCCAGCAGGCCAAGAAGGCACTGACGTCGACCTTGGCGTTCGGTCGCTGTGCACTGCTGGTCGACTTCCCTCCGGCACCCAGGGACCAGGAGACGCAGCAGGCTCGCGCGTTCACCCGCCAGGAAGTGATGGAAGGCATGGCGCGACCGACGATCCAGTACTACGGCCCTACCGACATCATCAACTGGCGCTTCGAACAGCAAGGCGCGGTGTCCAAGCTGGCGAAGGTCGTGCTCGTCGAGGACTACATCCTGCATGACGACGGCTTCGAGATCCGGAAGGGTACGCAGTGCCGCGTGCTCAAGCTGGAAGGTGGCGTCTATACGATGGAGCTCTGGCAGCGCATCGACGAGAAGCAGGAAGGTCCGTTCTATCTGATCGACACCACCGTGCCGACCGACGCCAACGGCAGGACCTTCAACTACATCCCGTTCTACTTCATCGGGTCGCAGAACAACGACGCGCAGATCGACAAGCCGCCGATGTACGACATCGCGCACTTGAACATCGGACACTACCGGAACAGCGCCGACTACGAGGACAGCGTGTTCATGGTGGGTCAGCCGACGCCGTACTTCGCAGGCCTGACCGAGACGTGGGTGAAGGAAGTCCTGAACGGCACCGTCTACCTCGGCTCGCGTGCTGCCGTGCCGCTGCCCGAAGGCGGCTCCATGGGACTGGTGCAGGCCGCGCCCAACTCCATGGTGAAGGAAGCCATGGACAAGAAGGAACAGCAGATGGTGGCGCTGGGCGCTCAGCTCGTCGAGGATAGGAAGGTACAGCGTACCCTCGGCGAAGCCAAGATGGAGAACGCGGTAATCGCCAGCACGCTCACGTCGTGCGCGCGCAACGTGTCTCAGGCTTTCGAGTCGGCGCTCATGGCGGCTGCATCGTTCAGTGGCGTCGAAGTCGACGCAGACAAGATCGTGTTCCAACTGTCCACGGACTTTGCCATCAACAAGATGTCGCCCGAAGAGCGTCGTCAGGTGCTGGCCGAGTGGCAAGGTGGACTGATCACCTTCAGCGAGGCGCGCAGCCAGCTGCGACAGAGTGGTATCGCCAACCTTGATGACGACGTGGCGCGTGCTGAGGTCGAGAAGGACATGGAGTCGCGCGTGGACCTCGACAAGGAAGACGAGGACGCTACCGACAAGCCGGATGACGAGACCGAGGAGTAATCCATGGCGCGCTTGACCGACAAGGGTCGGCTCATCCATGACGTCACCGTTCGCTTCCAGGTCTATCTGGAGCGACTGAAGGCGGGCGAGGTACGTCGCATGGATGCGACTATCCGCCGGTTGGACAAGGCGGTACGCAAGGCGCTGAATGAGCTCGGAGACGCACCGTCGCGCACGACTCTCGAGAAGAAGCTGGCGTCGCTACGTAAACAGATGCTAAGGATCGCTGACAAGAACCAGGAGACTTACCTCAGCACACTGCGCAAGTTCAGCTCGTACGCTACCCAGTTCCACAGCAACACGATCAACCTCGTACTACCCGCATCGGCACCGACACTCACCACGTCGTCTAATGCGGCTGTGTGGGCAGGAGTGTTGCACTCACCGATCCAAGCGACCGGCACCCTGCTGGAGCCGTTCATCGAGACGTGGGGGAGGGCTGTCATAGCGCGTGTCGAGTCTGCGATCCGCACCGGCTACGCTCAGGGTCTGACCACTGACGACATCGTGCGTAGGATCCGAGGTACCAAGGCAGGTGGATTCGCCGATGGTATCCTCGGCGGAGTCACCAAGCGCGAGGCGAACGCGATGGTGCGTACCAGTCTACAGCACGTGAACAACGCGGCGCAGCAGATGGTGTACGAGGACAACGCCGACATCGTCGAGGGATACATCTGGATCTCCACGCTCGACAACCGCACCACCAGTACCTGTCGCTCGCTGGACGGTATGCAGTTCCCAGACAAGGAAGGTCGATCGCCTGTCCCGCCGATTCACATCAACTGTCGCAGCACGACGATCCCCAAGATCAAAGGAGTCGATCTGCTCAACAACACCACCCGCGCCAGTAAGGACGGGCAGGTGCCAGCGGCGCAGACGTACTACGAATGGCTGAAGACCCAACCAGCCGCGTTCCAAGACGACGCGCTCGGTGAGGCTCGCGCCAAGCTGTTCCGTGACGGAGGTCTGACGGCGAAGCAGTTCGCTGATCTGAACCTCGACAAGAACTTCCAGCCTCTCACGCTCGAAGAGATGAGGCAGAAGAACCCCAGCGCCTTCAAACGCGCCGGGATCTAACCGCAAGCACAACCACAGAGGATCTACAACATGGCACTGAAGTCCGTACTCGAATCGCTCGACGGTCTCCCGGAAGACATCAAGAAGGAGTACACCGAGAAGGACGGCAAGTTCTACCTCAACATCGAAGGTCTCGATGAGCATCCGGGCGTTGGTGCCCTGAAGCGCGCCAAGGACCACGAGAAGGCCCTGCGCAAGAAGGCCGAGGAGAAGGCTGAGGAACTGGAGCGGCAGGTCCAGGCGAAGGACAGCGAGATCGAAGGCCTCCGTACCGGCGCGGTGCCGAAGGACGACGTGAACGCGCTGAAGCAGTCCTACGAGGCCAAGCTGAAGGCGAAGGAAGACGAGTTCAACGAGCGCTTCGGCAGGCTGAACAGCCTCGTCGAAAAGCACATGCTGGACGGTAAGGCTCTCGAAATCGCCACCGAGATCAGCACCGTCCCGGCCCTGCTGGCGCCTCACATCCGTAGCCGTCTCAAGCTGGAAGAGGTGGACGGCGAGCTCAGCATTTCGGTGCTCGACCCGACCGGCAAGCCTAGCGCCGCCAGCCTGGACGACCTGCGCAAGGAGGTCTTGTCAAATAAAAACTTTGCCCCCATCCTTATTGGCAGCAAGGCCTCCGGTGGCGGTGCCAGCGGTGGGTCGGGTGGAGGCGGTGCCTCGAAGAAGCTCCCCGAAATGACCGAGGCGGAGCGTAAGCAGTTCGCGAAGGACGACCCGGAAGGTTTCCGGCGTGCTCTCGCCGAACAGAAGGCAGCCGCGAACCGCTACTGATGCAATGTCAGTAGCGCAGTAGTTACTGCCCCAGACTCACAGATACCATCAACCGCCATTGTACGAGGAGCCTCCTAATGGCCAATACCGAACTCTCCGATATCTTCGTCCCGGAAGTCTTCGCCTCCTACCAGGTCAATGACGCGGTCGAGAAGACCGCGTTCGTCGAATCGGGCGTTGTCACCCTGAGCTCCACGCTCGACAGCCGCGCCAAGGCGGGCGGCTACCTGACCACGATCCCGTTCTGGAACGACCTGGACGCTTCGATCGAGCCGAACTACAGCAACACCACCTACACCGACGTCGCCGAGCCGCAGAAGATCACGGCGGACGAGATGACTTCGCGCATCTCGTACCTGAACGAAGGCTTCAGCTCGTCCGACCTCAACAAGGAGCTCGCCGGCTCGGATCCGATGCAGCGCATCGCGTCCCGCGTCGACTCGTACTGGCAGCGCCAGTTCCAGCGTCGCGTGATCTCCATCGCCGTGGGTCTGTACAACGAGAACGTCGCCAACGACGGCGGTGACATGGTGGTCGACGTGAGCTCCAGCACGCCGGGTACCATCAATCCCGAGAACCGCTTCACCGCTGCGGGCTTCATCGACGCGCAGTACACCATGGGTGACCGGGCCGGTGGTCTCGGCGTCCTGGCCGTGCACTCGATGGTCGCGAAGAAGATGGCCAAGGACCAGCTGATCGAGACCATCCGCGACGCCGAAGGCAATGTGCTGTACCAGTCGTACATGAACGCGCGTGTGGTGATCGACGACGGTCTGCCGACCTTCGGCACCGGCGTCGACCGCAAGTACCTCTCCATCCTGTTCGGTCCCGGTGCCATCGGCTACGGCCGTGGTGAGCCGCGTGTGCCGACCGAGGTGCAGCGCTACCCCGAGCGTGCGAACGGCGGTGGTGTCGAGGTGCTGTGGAGCCGCAAGACCTGGCTGATCCACCCGGCTGGCTACAACTTCCTGTCGACGGTCATCACCGGGCCGGGTCTGTCGCCGACCTGGAACGACCTGCAGAATGCCAACAACTGGGAGCGCGTGCTCGATCGCAAGAACGTGCCGATTGCGTTCTACGTCACCAACGCCTGATGAGCGCGGGGCAGCTTCGGCTGCCCTTCGCTTTGCGCCCATCACGAAGGAGACAAGAGCATGGCAACCGATCCCAACAAGGTCAAGCTCACCGAGTCGCAGCAGGTAGAGGCTCAGCAGCCGACGTACGGCCTGGAGCGTGAGAACTTCGCCAAGGTGCATGACGGTCAGGTGGTGAACACCAGCGCCACCGCTGGCGTCGTCCTGGCTGTGTCCGACCGCAAGGTCACCGGAGCCACCAGTGTCACCGCACCGGGAGCTCCCACCGGCGTCTCGGCCGTAGCTGGCGATGGCGAGGCCACCGTGTCGTTCACCGCACCTACCAGCGACGGCGGTCGTCCGATCAAGGGCTACGTCGTCACCTCCACGCCGGACGACATCACGGCCTACGGCACCGAATCGCCGATCGTCGTGAAAGGCCTGACCAACGATACCGAGTACACGTTCCGCGTGGCGGCGTTCAACGACGTCGGCACTGGCACGCTGAGCTCGGCGTCGTCGCCGGTCACGCCCACCGAACCTGACCCCGAACCCGAACCCGAGCCCGACCCCGAGTAATCCTCGGGCGCGACGCAACCACCAACACGAGGTACTGAATCATGGGCAACCAGAAGAACCAGCTGTACGTCACGGTCGATCCGCCGGTACACGACCCGGCCCGCGCTGCGTACACCCCGGCCGAAGTCAAGAAGCCGCGTCTGCGCGGCCGCGACGCCAACGCCGAGGAGCGCAGGGAAGACCACGTCTACAGCGTCGCGTCGCGCGCCCGTTGGGCCGAGGCCGACATCTCGCAGCTGCATCGCGACAGCCGCCAGCTGGAAGGCGCGATCAACGCCTCCGGCGAGCAGGAAGAGGAGGAAGAGGAGGAAGAGGAGGAAGAGGAGGAAGAGGAGGAAGAGGAGGAAGAGGAAGAGTTCTCGGCTTCCGACCTCACCGTGGCGCAGCTGCGTGAAGCGCTGGAAGCTGCCGGGGTCGAGATCCCAGTCGGTGCCAAGAAGGCCGACCTCGTCGAGCTGTACGAAGAGCACGACCTGGGCGACACCGAGTAATCGTCCACAGCGGAAGGAGACGAGTCCATGACTCTGGAAGTTGAAGACGGCACTGGCAAGGCGGACGCCAATAGCTACGTGTCCGTGGCCGAGTACCGCGCCTATGCGCAGGCGAGGGGCGTGTCGCTCCCGGTCGACGATGCGCAGGTGGAGGCGCAGCTGACCCAGGCCATGGACTACGTCGAATCGTTCCGCGCGAAGTACCAAGGTCGCAAGACGTGGCCACGTCCGGGTATGGATGTCTCCCACCCGCACGCGCAGGCTCTTCAGTGGCCTCGCACTGGCGTGACTATCGACTGCGACTACGACCTGCCGGATAACGTGATTCCCCAGGAGCTCAAGCAGGCGCAGATGCAGGCTGCACTGGAAGTGAACGCCGGTCTGTCGCTCATGCCATCCTCCGACGGACGTGTCGTCAAGAAGGAGAAGGTGGACGTGATCGAGACCGAGTACATGACGGCCCAGGACATGGGTGGTGATGCGGTCGTCGGCGTGGCGTCGTTCCCGCTTCTCGAGGCTCTCCTGGAACCTCTGTTCAACGCTTGCGGTGGTGGCTTCTTCCTCCGGACTCGGAGGGCTTGACATGGGACGCTTCGACAGTCAGCAGCTTCTGGCGAAGCGTCTCATCTCTTTGAATGGAGAAGACGCCGTCATCAAGATCCAGACGACAACCGACGTGCCGGGCAAGCCGCACCTGAATGGTCCCACCACCGAGGTCATCGTCGAGTGCAAGGCGGTGTTCCTGAACTACAACGTCCAGGACGCCGGTAAGCGATACGAGGATGGAACGGAGATCCACCTCGACGACAGGAAGGTGCTGGTGGCAGCGCATGGACTCTCGGCTGTGCCGACCCTGCAGTCCACCATCACTCGTGCAGACGGCACGGTGTACCGTGTCAAGAATATGAAGGTACTGGATCCGAACGGACAGCACATCCTCTACGAATTCCAGGTGAACAAGTGACCACGACCTCTGAAAACGCGATCGATGAGTGTGCCGCCATCATGGCTGCTCTGGTGGCGGCGCGCTATCCACTCGCCGAGGTGCGGTGGCGCGGGAAAGAGAAGGGCAGTCCACCGACGGACAAGGACTGGTTCCGTTGGACGATGCAGCATTCGGATGGATACCAAGCATCTCTGTCCAATCAGCACGGTGAGCGCCGGTGGCGTCGTGAAGGATTCATCATCGTACAGTGCTTCAGCCTGCTCAACGTCGGTGGGCTGTACGGAGCGCAGCGCATGGCCGAGGCGGTCCGTGACGCGTACCAAGGAGCATCGACACCGGGTGGTGTCTGGTTCAGGAACGCAACGACGCAAGAGGTCGGCCAGGACCGACACCACTTTCAAGTAAACGCAATCGTGAATTTCAACTACGACGAGGTGAGGTGACCCGTATGGCTATCTGCCCTTCCAACAAGATCGACTCCAACAGCACTGGCCTGCGCTACGCGGTCGAGCGTTGCCTCGGTGTCCTCCCCGCCAACCCGATCTGGCACGCGCTGGAGCCGAACAGCTACAGCGACTTCGGGTCGACCATCACCACCGTCGCGCGCAACCCGATCAACCCGTCGCGCCAGCGCCGCAAGGGTGTCGTCACCGATCTCGAAGCGTCGGGTGGTTTCAACCAGGACGTCACGTTCGACAACACCAACGCGCTGTACCAGGGCTTCCTCTTCGCTGCGGCGCGTGAGCGCGGCACGACGAAGTCGCTCGTCTACGGCAACCTGAACGTCGTCAGTGTTGACGACGCCGACAACGCCTACACCTTCAACAACCAGCGCGTCGCGTCGGCCTCGGTCGTGTCCGGTGGCTCCGGCTACCGCGTGGGCGACCTGCTGACCGTGTCCGGTGGCACGGCACAGCGCGCGGCTGTGCTGTACGTCAGCGCTGTCAGTGGTGCCGGTGCGGTGATCGCCGTGGCCGTCGACGACGGTGGTGTCTACAGTGCGCTACCCACCAGCCCGGCGGCGGTGACCGGTGGCTCGGGTACGGGCGCGACCGTCAACCCGACCGCTGCCACCATCAAGAACTTCAGCGCCGGCGATATCGTCCTGGCCAGTGGCTTCAGCGAGGCTGCCAACAACGGCCTGAAGACCGTGGTCGCTTTCTCGGGCAACACGGTCGAAGTCACCGAGGCGGTCACTGACGAGACTCCCTCGGCCGAGGCCAGCCTGCAGACGGTGGGTCGCGTCTTCGACACGTCGGACCTGTCCATCGTCATGAACGGCCTGCTGCCGCGCCTGACCAGCGCCGCTTCTGTGGACTTCACCACGCTCGGCTTCATCCCGGGTGAGTGGGTCTACGTCGAAGGTCTGACCAACAACGTCGGCTTCGCTCGCATCGGTGCGATCGCCGAGACCTACCTGGAGTTCGACAAGGTCGACTGGCAGCCGCAGGCCGAAGACGGCACCGGCAAGACCGTGACGCTGTACTTCGGCACGATCATCCGCAACGAGAACGACCCGGCGCTGATCAAGCGTTACTCGTACCAGCTCGAGCGTACGCTCGGCAATGACGAGAACGGTCCGATGGCGGAGTACCTGATCGGCGCGACGCCGAGCGAGCTGACCCTGAACGTGCCACAGGCCGAGAAGGTGACCGTGGACCTGACGTTCATGGGCATCGACGCCGAGCCGCGCACGGGTGCGCAGGGACTGAAGGCCGGTGCGCGCCCGGTGCTGCCGCTGTCCGACGCGTTCAACACGTCGAGCGACTTCAGCCGCATCAAGATCGCCTCGGTGTCCGAGACTGATCCCGCGCCGAAGCCGCTGTTCGCGTTCGCCACCGACCTGTCGCTCACCATCAACAACAACGTCAGCGCCAACAAGGCGATCGGTCGGCTGGGTGCCATCGATATCACCGTGGGTACGTTCGAGGTCAGCGGCTCCATCACCGCCTACTTCGCCGACATGGCTGCGGTACAGGCGGTGCGTAACAACGCCGACATCACCATGGACTTCATCATCGTGAAGGCGAACACCGGCCTGCTGTTCGACATCCCGCTGCTCGCTCTGGGCAACGGTCGTCTGGCGGTGGAGCAGGACCAGCCCATCACCTTGCCGCTGGACACCAGCGCGGCCGAGAGCAAGTTCGGTCACACGCTGCTGATCCAGATCTTCCCGTACCTGCCGAACTCGGCGGGCTAATAGCTGTACGTACCAATCTACCCAACGGAGTTCATCCAGATGTCCAAGAGCATCTACGACAAGTTCGCGACCGACAAGAAGGCTGAGCAGGAAGGCATCATTCTCGACTACGGCGACGGTCTCAAGATCCGTATCGCCCGCGCGGGCGGCTCGAACATCAAGTACGAGAAGCTGGTGCAGGCGAAGCTGCGCAAGTACGAGCGCCAGCGTCAGCTCGACCTGCTTGACATCGACACTCTGCGTCCCATCCTGCGCGAGGTGTACGCTGAGGCGGTGGTCCTGGGCTGGGAAGGGGTCACTGACCGCGAAGGCAACGAGATCCCGTTCACCAAGGCCAATGCCATCAAGCTGTTCGAGGACCTGCCGGACCTGTTCGAGGACATCGTCGTCCAGGCGCAGAAGGCGGCGCTCTTCCGCCAGAACATCCTGGAGGCCGAAGCGGGAAACTCCGCGACGTCCTGATCTACAGTCTCGAGGTTGGGCCGTCTGAAGAGAGGGTGTTGACCGATGCGATCCGGACACGCCGTCCCATCCCTGATCGCATCGCCAACGCTCCCACGCTACAACCGGGACTGGCCCTGTTCTATCTGGCGTTCCAGGACCTGAGTTCGGAACGCCAAGTAGGGCAGACACTGGGCGCAATTCCATGGAGTGCAATCGATCGGTACTGCCGCCGTTACGGCATTCGAGGTGAGCAGTACGAAGACATGCACTACCACATCACGCGTCTTGATCGTGTTTATCTCGAGTGGTACGCGGAGAAGCGCAAGCGAGAACTGGAGTCGGCTCAGCGCACACAAGCAACGAAGTCGACCGCCAACCGAGCACCACGAAGGAAACGCTGACATGGCCAAGGTAAAGACGACGCTACGAGGATTCGCCAAACGGATCGACAAGCTCGGCATCGATATCGAGAAGAATGCCGACACGTTGGTCCGTAAGGTGGCGATCACCGTGGCGTCGTCTGTCGTTTTGGCCACACCTGTCGACACTGGCCGTGCCCGCGCCAACTGGCGGACTGCGCTGGGCGCGCCCGAGCGCGGTGTACGGGAGCCCTTTGTGCTTGGTAAGGAGGGCTCCAGCGGCGCGCAGAACATCGCTGGTGTGATCTCTGAGACGCAGCGTGTAGTGGCTGGCTACCAAGGCAACGGGGAAGTGTTCATCTCTAACAACCTGCCGTACATCGAACGCCTGAATACCGGCTGGTCTGCTCAGTCTCCTGCTGGATTCGTGGAAATTGCCGTGAACAATGGCGTGCGGGCCATTCGCCAAGCCAAGGTGACCAAGTGACTACTGAACGCATTGACATTGTCATCAACGAAGACGGTTCGCGCACGGTCAAGCGCAACCTGAGCGACCTGGGCGACACCGCAGAGAGCGTAGCTGGCAGCTTCGACATCCTGAAGGATGCGATCCTCGGCATGTTCGCTGTGTTCAGCTTCCAGAAGTTCGCCCAGATGACCAGCGTCTGGACGGACCTGAATGCGCGCGTCAATCGCTTCGCTGGCAGCGTGCAGGGCACCAACAAGGTGATGGACCGTCTGCTGTCCATCGCGCAGCGCACGTACGCGCCGATGGAAGGCATCAGCGAGATCTTCCTGGAGAACGCCTTCGCACTCGAGCAGATGGGTAAGTCGACCGAGGAGACGCTGGACTACACCGAGGCGCTGACCAACGCGCTCGTCGTGTCCGGTGCCAAGGGCGACCGCCAGCGCAGCGTGATCTCTGCTCTGTCCAAGGCCATGCTGGAGGGCAAGCTGGCGGGCGACAACTGGAACACCGTGCTGACCACCGGCGGTCGTGTGGTGGAGGCGCTCGTGCAGGAGACCGGCAAGAGCCTGGCTGAGCTGAAGCAGATGGCCAGTGCCGGTCAGCTGTCGGGCGACACGGTGTTCACCGCGCTGCTCAACCAGCTGGAGAAGCTGCGCGAGGAAGCTGACGAAATGCCCGCCACCATCGGCGACGCGTTCGTACGTCTGCAGAACCAGATTCTGAAGACCGTTGGCACCATGGACGAGAAGCTGGGGCTGAGCTCCACGATCGTCAAGGGCATCGACTGGATCACGCAGAACCTCGAAGAGCTCATCCCGGTAGTGGCAGGTTTGGGCGCTGCCATCATCACGGCCTTTGCACCGGGCTACATCATGCGCTTCACCGGCGCGATCAAGACGCTATTTGCGCTGCTCAGGATGCATCCGTTTATGTTCCTGGCGTCGGCCATCGCTGGCATCATCACGTACCTGACACTGCTGCGCGACGAGATCAAGCTGGGCATCGACGATACCACGACCCTGGGCGACCTGATGAGGGCGGTCTGGGAGCAGATCACGCCTGTGATCAAGGCCGTTGCGGACGTCATCGCGCAGTTCTTCGGATGGCTGACCCAGACCAGCGCAGGATCTTTCGGCGAGTTGCTCGATCACATCAATGGATACGAGCACCAAAACGAAGCCACCTGGTTGAAGGTACTTCGGGCTGCTGCTAAAACCTTCGATGCAATAGGCGCGGTTGTACGAGCGACGTTCCTTGCAGCGGGTCGCACCGTCGGCATCTGGGCTGCTGCCACCGTGCAGCAGTTCTTGAACGTTGGTGATGTGTTCAAGAAGGTCATGTCCGGAGACTTCAGTGGCGCTGCAGAGGCTGTCGCCAATGCCATGGACTATGGCAAGCAGGCGTTGAAGGACCTCGGCGCTGTGTGGGCTGACACCTTCAACGAAGAGTTTGCAGCACAAGCTAGTGGTGGTCTGGAAAAGTGGTTGGACGACACCATTGCTCGCGCGCAGGAAATTGGCAAGGGTCGTCAGGAAGGAGGGTTCGAAGGGTTTAAGAATCAGGGCGGGGTGGCACCTCCGATGATCGACCCCAACGCCGCCAAGGAAGCCAAGAAGCTGGCCGACGCACTGGATGCATTGCTCAACAAGATCAACCCGATTCGTGCTGCACAGCAGGAGCTGAAGCAGGCTGAGGAACTACTTGCCAAGGCACGCGCTGCCGGTCTCATCACACTAGAGGCCAGCAACGCTGCGTACGCCAAGCTGAAGGAACAGCTGCGTGAACAGTTGGAGCCGTACGAGTACATGATCGAGCAGATGAAGGTCGAGCATGAACTGGCGAAGCTCTTGGGTAAGCAGCGTGAGATCGAGATCGAGCTGAAGGACCGGGTCAACCAGCTGACGCGTGCCGGTGTGAACGTGACGCGCGAGATGACGGATGAACTACGCGCGCAGCTCGTGGTGCAGCAGCAGCTGGACGAGATTGGCCGCGCCAAGGAGTTCATGCTGCAGAACTCGAACGCCTCTATGCTCGAATCCTTCGAGGTCACTGCCAAGGGTATGAGGCAGCTGATTGACGACGCCACCAGCGGCTTCACCAGCGGTGACATTGCAGTGGCCATTGTGAATGCTTTCGGTCAAATCGTTGATGGCACCTCTATTGCAGTCGAGGCAAATCTCCAGCAGTGGGAGTACATGTACGCTCAGCTGGACATCCTGCGCGAGCAGGATCTGATCAGCGAGGAGCAGGCGTCGGAGATCCGCAAGGCGATCAAGAAACAGGAAATGGACATGTACCTGCAGATGACCAGCAACGCTCTGAATACGGCGGCTGGTCTGATGCGCTCGCAGAACAAGAAGGCATTCAAGATCGGACAGACAGCTGCCATTGCTGAGACCGTGATGAACACCTACGCGTCTGCGACTGCCGCCTACAAGTCAGCTGCCAATATCCCGTACGTGGGCTGGATCCTGGCACCGGCAGCCGCAGCCGGTGCCATTGCAGCGGGCATGGCGCAGGTGTCCGCCATCCGGTCGCAGCAGCCGCCTGCGTACCGCACTGGTGGCACCTATACGGTGGGCGGCTACGGTGGTGTGGACAGCCAGCTGGTGGCGTTCAGGGCCACTCCTGGCGAACAGGTGAGCATCAACACACCTGCCCAGGCCAACGCCATGCACAACATCGAGCAGCTTCTCCGCGAGGACCGCCAGCAGCGTGGGCGTGGTGGCATTACCCAGAATCTGACGATTGTCCAGCAGGGCAAGCCGAACAACAAGACGCCTGAGCAAGAGGCCCGCGCGATGTTCAAGGCGGGTCGTAAGCTGGTCAAGGTGAGGGGCTAACCCATGGGACGCATCAACGCAGTACTGGACGAAGAGGTCGACTACGGTTTCGAGGGCGGCGGCGAGTACAAGACCATCGAGACAGAATCGGTCAATGGCTTCCGGGAAGCTGACAGCCAGTGGAAGTTCCCCAAGCACCGGTACTCGGCCTCGTTCAGCAACATCAAGGAGGACGCTCGCGATTACTTCATCGAGGTGTTCCATGCGTGTCGTGGCAAGCGTCACTCGTTCCTGTTCAAGGACTGGAACGATTACGTAGCTGAGAACGAGCCGCTGAATGTCGAGACCGGCACCACCAACAAGGTGCAGCTGTACAAGACCTACAAGTTCGGCCAGGCATACACGATCCGCCCCATCTTTGCGCTGAAGGACGGGGTTGAGGTGCATGACGAGAACGGCGACCCCGTGCCGGGCACCTTCAACCTGCTGACCGGTGAGTTCACGCCAGCCAGTGAGTGGGGTTCCGGTCCGTACACGTGGAGCGGCGAGTTCTACGTGTGGGTGCACTTCGCTGACGACTACAATGGTATGACGATCGCGAGCTGGCAGGCCCACGACGCCGATGTGGAACTGATCGAAGACCCGCTGAAGATTACCGCCACCAACGTACCTGCGAGCTGGGAAGAGTGAAGACCATTCCTATCCAACTGAGGACTGCACTGGAGAAGCCGGGTCGCTCGACCTGCTTCTGCGTCAAGGTCGTCTCTCGTGACGGCACGGTGGTGCGCGGCTTCACCAACCTCGACGACGTAGTGCGGTTCAACGACGGCATTCATTACGTGGAGTACGACCCTACGCAGCCTCTCGTACCGCAGAACATCCAGAATACCAGTGACTTGGATCCCGACAACACCGAGTTGCATGGGTGGTTCGATGAAGAGGTGAAGGCTGCCCTCATGAGCGGCGTCCTTCAGAGTGGCGAGATCACCATCTACCGTGTCACTTACCTGAATCTCTCGGCCGGTGCTGAGGTTGTCGCATATGGCACGATCGGCAAGGTTGAGTACATGGCGGAGACTAACGGCTCGCGCAAGATCGAGTTCCGAGGTCTCGACGAACTGATCGAGAACGCCAGTTGTGAACTGACATCGGTGACCTGCCGCAATGACTTCGGTGACGAAATCTGTCGGATGCCATTCGTCTGGGAGGCCGGTACCGTCGACGAGGTGGCGGACCCGCTCTTCCAGTTCAAGGTCACTGGCATCACGAGACCAGACAACTGGTTCAACCTCGGCGTCGTGCTGTTCGACGATGGCGAGAACGCTACGGTGACCGCGGAGATCGAGACCTGGACCGCCGACGGCTGGATCACGCTTTCCTTCGCACCGCCGAACAACATCCTTCCCGGCACGGCCGTCAGGCTACGCCGGGACTGCGACAAGACCTTCACCACCTGCAAGAACTACAACAACGTCCGCAACATGAACGCCGAGCACCTGATGCCGGTGTCCGACACCTCGCTGATGGTCCCCGGTGCCTACATCAAGTCGAACAATGCGCTATAACACTGCCAACGCCGTAGAACGCATGCGTGAGCTGGTTGCTGCTCGCGTACCCTTCGTTCACCAAGGCAAGACCCTTGCAGGCATGGACTGCGTGGGCGCTCTCTGCTACGCCTTGCAATACGAGGGCGACGTGCCGAGCTACCCACGCGACCCGGTCAACGGCGAGCTGGAACGCGAACTCCGCGCTCTGTTCGGCGAGCCGGTGTTCTATCGCGCGAACTTGCTGACCGACCGCGTCGTGACGAACGCCGACCTACGCGAGGGGGACGTGGTCTCGATGCAGTACGCAGGACCTGTGCGTCACGTCGGTATGATCGGAGACTACATCCCGGTACCTGGAGAGTTGTCCCTGCTCCACACCTCAGCTTCAATTGGCCGGGTGGTTGAGCATATTCTCGATGCCAAGTGGCGTCGTCGCATTGTGGGAGTGTGGCGGCCGTGAGCGGACTTTTCGGTTCTACCACAATCAAGGGAACCCGGATTACCGACTTCACAGGCACGTCAGCGGAGGTAGGACGCGCCATCGCGTTTGGCTATGGCACCTTCCCGGTCGACGGGTTCATTGGCTGGGCACCGCTCCCGCCGGTCGAGCACCGCAAGGTAAAGCGACAGGGTAAGGGTGGCGTCAAGCAGGAGACGTACACCTACACGCTGTCCTACGCCGTGTTCTTCTGCAAGGGTCCAGTTTCCGGGTTCAAGTGGATCAAGCGTAACGGTAAGGTCGTCTATACTACCGACCCGAACGCGCCGATCGAGGATCACCAATACGCGGCCAAGTGGGCGCAGCGGGTCAACTTCCACTGGGGTACTCGTGATCAGTTGCCCGACTCTTTGATCGAATCTTACGAAGGCGTCGGCAACGTTTCTGGCTTCCCCTATTCTTGCTACATAACCATTGAAGATGAAGACGTAACAGACAACGGAGGAGCCCCGCCTAACTACGAAGCATGTGTCATCGTAGGCGCAGCCAAGTCGTACACCACGCCTCCGTACCCGGTTATCTTCACGGATTCTCTTGGCATCACCTCGTCCGCTCGCAATGGCGAACACTATACATTCCCGGTCGAGGGCATGTCGGTAGAGTCGCTGGCCTTGGGCGGGGTGCTCAAAGACGTACTTCTCAGCTACGTAAGTCCGCCAGAGGAGATGGATATCTCCAGCATGGCGCTTGGTGGAACGCTGGTCACGCCACTACTTCACTACGACTACGAACCAGAACCACTGGACATTTCCAGTGTCGCCCTAGGGGGCGACTTGGAAGTCACTCTGTTGCGTTATCAAAACTACGAACCTGAGTCCCTGGGCGTTTCCAGCGTCGCCCTAGGAGGAACCCTGACGTGATCGATATTTACTAGGAGGAACCTGACGTGATCGACATTTATATCCCAAGCGGGCGGTTCGTGGAGGGCGGACTTTCCGAAGCGAAAGTTGGCCTTGAGGGTTGGTTCACGCTGCGCGCCATTCGCCGTAGTGGGCGCGTGACCCGTGAGCGTACGTTCAAGGTGGGAGCGTGCCGAGAGCTTCCTCCATTCCATAATCTGATCACCAATCTGGGGCTGGATCGCTTCGGCTCAGTGGCTTCAAATTCACTCTACCTCAGGTGTCATGTCGGCACTGGAACGGCCACCCCTTCCGTAACCGACACGCAGTTGCAGACCTTCTTGGCTTCTGTGAGTCCTACGACGAGCCCGTCGGAGTCGGTCGCCAACTCCGGCCCGCCTGATTACTACTCGCGTCGCACGTTCACTTGGACAAGCGCCATTGGTGCGCTCGGCAACAACAATCTGACCGAGATCGGGATCAGTGGCCAGAACACAAACGGCCTGTTGTTCTCGCGCGAACTGATACGCGACTCTGGCGGAAACCCGGCAGCTTTCCCGATTTCCGCTGATGAGCAGCTTCAGGTCACGTATGAGTTGCGCCTCTATCCTAACTTGACTGATGTTCCGGCTACGGTGATGGTCGGGTCGAATAGCCACGATACGATCACGCGTCCAATAGCGGTGAACGATACATCAAAATGGCGCCCGGTCAGCATATTCAATTCTGCCGTGAATGCGGAGAGGGAAGGCGGGTTTGGATTGCATTTTGCGTCCTCTAGTGACCTGGTTCCGTATACGAATGCGATTAATTCCGTGTCAGGTAGTCTTGGTCTTGGTGAAGCCTCTGACGGCGCAACAGCCCCGTACACGAATGGGACTTTTTACCGGGATATTTCAAACACGTGGAACATCTCTACGGGCAACGGGAATATCCGGCTTGTGACGTTTAAATTTTTCTGCGCCGCTTTTCAGGTTCGCTACGACCCGGTCATCACGAAACTCAATACGCAAGTCCTCACTCTCCATCAACGCATTTCGTGGGCGCGGCGATGATTCCCGAAGAACGCTTTTCCACCGAGACGGTTCGCGGCGTGCTCTTGAACCCGTGGTCGCGCGATCGCAAGATCAGCTATCACTGGGGTCCGGTGCAGGTCCAAGACCCGTCCCAAGGGCTTCTGGTCAAACTGTGGACGCTGCGTGTCATTGGCAACGACGCAGTGCTATCAGCTCCTGGAAGCCCCACTCAGGTGTTGTTCACTCGCGCCAATGGTCTGGACAACGTGAGCTTGTCCTTTGACCAGAACGGGCGTCCTTGCGTGTGCTTCGAGGAGGAGGTCGGCGGTAGCGCGTTCCTGTATTGGTTCGACCCCGTGCCGAATGCGCCTGTATTCATGCCTGTCGATGGCGATTCCCCGAGAATCACGTTGGACGATGCCCGCGCGCTCAACGTGGCCAACTCCGACGTGATTCTCGGGTACGTGCGTGCCGGATTCGTGCGCTACCGCCGTCAGCGCGACCGTTTCACCGTAGAGTACACACCGCTCATCGGCCCCGGCGGCACTCCTGCACTTGCCACCCGCTTGCGACACATCAGTATGAACAGCAACCTTCGCCTTGAGTTTCTGACCGACACACCAGGCGAGCACCCGTGGACACTAGGTGACGTGGTGGAGGATCTGTGCGTACGTGCAGGGATTCCACCTGAGTCTGTGGACGTGAGCGAGTTGTATGAAGACATCGTCCCCGGTATGAAGGTCACAAGCACGGACGGGTTCTCCAGCGACATCGACCGTCTCCGCGAGGTGTTCAACTTCGACAAGTCAGTCGTCGATAGGAAGATCCGTTGGCCCAAGCGTGGGAGAGAACCTGTTGCTTGGATCCCGTACAGCGACCTGCTTGGCAGCCGCGACGAACCGTTGAAGCAAACCCTAGTCGACGAGCAGAAGCTACCGCGTGAGATCCACATCGAGCACATCGACCCGGACGGCGGCTACGCCAAGAACAAGCAGACCGCACGCCGACGCAGCAACTTGGTGAAGGCCGAGAAGAGCGAGACCATCAGCTCCGGTCTCGTGCTGACTGCCGACCAAGCGGCCAGCGCGGTGCTGCAGAAGCTCAAGGTCCGTTGGAACGAACAGGTCGAGTTTGAGTTCACCACGTCGATCAAGTACACCTTCATCACCCCGGCCGACGTGGTCATGGTGGAGGACGCGAAGGGTGTGTGGCATCGTGTTCGCATTGAGGAGCGCAACGAGGACAGCGGAGAGATCGACTGGAAGGGTATCCAAGACGCAGGTACGCGTGCTTACGGCTCCATCCTGACGGGTAATCCGCTACCGCCACCGGTCTCGACGACTCCTGGCGTTGTCGGCGAGACCCGGTTTGAGATCCTCAACATCCCGGTGCAGCGAGGCCAGGACGATGAGCTGGGCCTGTACGTGGCTGCGTGCGGTGAGTCGTCGGGCTGGGCTGGCTACCAGCTGCTCTTCTCCAGCGACGAAGGTGCGTCGTACACTGAAGCGTTCCAGAGCGAGAACGCGTCGGTCATCGGCGACACGCTGACCACGCTGCTGGAGGAGCCGGCTGGTTACACGTACCCCAGTAGCCAGACTGTCGAGGTGCTCGTCAACTTCCCACTGAGCTCGGTCACGGACAGCCAGATTCTGCAGCGTAAGAACCTGTGCGTCATCGGCGACGAGGTCCTGCAGTTCCAGACAGCGACGCTGCTCGAACAGGTTGGTAGCAAGTACCGCTACCTGTTGAGCGGTCTGCGCCGTGGCAGGTTCTACACCGCTGCTGAGACCTGGCCGCAGGATACACGGTTCGTGCTGCTCGACGACTCGGTCATCTTCGTACCGTTGGATCGTGTCTATCTCGGCGCCGACTTGTGGTACAAGCCCGTCAGCCTGGGACAGTCGTCTGACGAGGCCGTACCCACTGCGTACCTGTTCGACGAGGGTGTCAGCCAGCGTGAGTTCCCAGTCAGCAACGTGGGCGCTGTGCGCGACGGCAGTAACAATGTGACGGTGACGTGGATTGGTGCTGCGCGACTCGGCGTCGACACGGCTCCTTACCACTCCAAGTACTTCAGAGGCTACCGCGTCAAGTTCAGCAACGGACATACAATCGACACCACCAGCCAGACAGCCACCTACCCCTCAGCGCCGGTTGGTGTAACGGTGCGGGTGTGCGCGCTGAACGAAATCACCGGCGAAGGTCCGTACTCTCCTGTCATTGCAACCTGAGGAACCTAGTTATGCCCACTCCCAATATTGGCCTGCCTACTGCTCCTGGCGGTGCGACTGACCTGTCGGTGGCGTTCAACGCTGCCATGCAGATTATCGACGCACTGACTCCGCTGGTGGTGCAGGACAAAGACCTGGACGCGCCACCGGCCACCGTGGCGGGTGACGTAGGCAAACGCTGGATCATCGGCCCTTCCCCCACCGGCGTGTGGGCGGGGCACGCCGGTGAGATCGCCCTGTGTACCGCTGCTGACGTCTGGCAATTCATCGCACCGCCACCGTTCATCACCGCGTACGTCATCGACGAGGCCATCGACTACCGTTACGACGGTGTCGCATGGGCGCCGCTGTGACCAATGAAGAGGCTCTTCGACTGGCTCGTACGCAGCTTCAGATTCGGTACCAGCAACTCTCGGCCTGCAGAACCTGCGGCGTCGACGCCAAGCGATTCGAAGAAGCCATCGAGCGAATCCGACAACTTGAACTCCAACACCGAGGGGACAGCCATGACATTCAAGTTCAGCAAAGCCAGTCTTGATCGACTTGCCACCGTGGATCCGCAGCTGCAGAAGGTGGCCCATCGTGCGTTGGAACTGTCTCCGGTGGACTTCGTGGTGGTGCAGGGCGGTCGCACGCTCGACGAGCAGAAGCGCCTGTATGGTAAGGGTCGTACAGCGGCGCAGTGCAAGGCCAAGGGTGTGCCGGTGGAGTACGCGCGTCCCAACGAGGCCAAGGTGACCTGGACGCTGAACAGCAGTCACATCGGCGGCAAGGCCATCGATGTAGCTCCGTACGTCGACGGTGGGATCCAGTGGGACGACAGCGGCAAGCGCGGTCTGTGGCCGAAGATCGCAGCGGCGTTCAAGCAGGCCTCCAAGGAGCTCGGCATCCCCATCACGTGGGGTGGTGACTGGACCACCACGGTGGACCGCCCGCACTTCGAACTGAAGAGGTAAGTCATGAAGGAGGAAGTAGCTAACTTCGTGAGAATGATGAGCGCTTCGACAGGCACGGGTGTAGCTACTTCGCCGGTGTTTCAGCTGCTCACCAACTACATCAGCCAGCCTGTGTGGGGTATCCCCGTCACAGTGTTCGGTGCCTCTGCCGCCGGTGCCTGCATGTCACTGTTCTTCGGCGACCCGCTGCCGACGCGCCGCGCGCTGTTCGGTCAGACGCTGGCCGCCACGTTCTTCGGTGCGGCTGGCGCCGTCCTGGTGTCGGACGCCATGGACTGGGAGTGGGCGAGTAAGAACATCTCGATGTTCGCCATGATCAGTGCCGCCTTGATCCGCTGGTTCCTGCCCTCGATCATCGAGCGCGTGAAGGAGCTGATCAAGGAGTTCAAGTTCTCATTCACAAAGAAACAGTAGGAGGTGACAAGTGAGCATCTTTGACATTCTGATCGTCGTCGCGGCACTGTTGATCTTCCTCACAGCCGTCGCGCGCCTCAACGACATCAAGCGTTCGCAGAACAGCAAACGATGGTGGGTGCGACGCATCGGTCTGATGCTGGTGACTGTGTCGATGGTGATGGTGATCGCTTCTTACTTCACCCTCGCCACTCCGTACTGGTATCAAGTGCAGCGATTCACCGGGCTGTGGGGTCTCGCACTCACGTGGTTCACCACTCCGGGGATGCCGCCGTGGTGGAAGTACATCTCACGATATGACGTAGAGCAGGAATGACATGACCATCACCGATACTGTCAAGCTCCTCATCGCAGTGCTCATCGGCGCTGCCGTGCTGTTCGGTGTACAGACGGTGCTGGACTGGCGCGAAGGCGCGCAGGTCGGCGAGCAGCGAGGACGCACCGCCACCGCCACCAGCGGCATCATCAACGACGGCGTCAAGGCCGACGCACAACGTGACGCCGTCGACACGGGCATCGCCCAGGGCCGCGACAAGTTCAATGACGATTACCAAGAGGCGAAGCACAATGAACCAGAAACTGCTGCTCGTGCTGATCGTGCTGTTCCTGTCAGCGTGCGGAATGCATACCGTACGCGACGACTCGCTCGCGAGCGACTTGGATGCATTGGAAGCGAGTGTGTCGGGCGACCTAAAGCCGAGGATGCTACCGAACGGTAGGGAGTTCTGCGCCGAGTTGGCACGCACCGAGCAGGAGCAGGACGAATGCCTTGGCGATCTGGAAGACGTGGTGTACGCCAGCAACCGAGACAAGGAGCGAGCGCTCGGTAGGTTGCAGCGCGGCTTCGAGTGGATCCGCTGGCGGCTCGCGCCGTGTCGGTGGTGGCAGGTGTCGTGCAAACGCCGGATGCGGAAGCTCACCAATGCGGCCTCCCGCTAACGGCCCCGGCAGCCGCCAGCAGCCGCCAGCAGGCCCCAGCAGGCCCCGGCAGGCCCCGGCAGGCCCCGGCAG
>SMEH01000103.1_pt1 | contig 38214 bp, 32 predicted proteins | sample 2456361 | NCBI WGS metagenome assembly SMEH01 (sample SAMN10132587, study PRJNA489261) | soil metagenome | isolation source: day1 control-loamy sand soil ammended | place: USA | reverse complement strand
GGGGGTCGTCCCCGGCTGCCACGGTGCCCGCCGTGGTGCCCACGTCGCGGGTGGCCGCGTCGCCGAGGCCGAGGTTCGTGCGGGCGGTCTCGGCGCTGGCCACATCGGCCAGGTTGGCTGCCGCTTTCAGGTTGCCCGACAGGCGCTCGTCGTCCCCGGCTGCCACGGTGCCCGCCGTGGTGCCGAACGCCACGGACAGGGTTCGGTCGGCCGCCAGGTCCCCGCCTCCGGTCAACCCGGTGCCGGTGGCCACGGTGCGGGTGGTGGGCACCTTGGCGTCGAGGGCGTCCTGAGTGGCTGCCGACACCGGCTTGGCCAAGTCGGAAGTGTTGTCCACCTGGTCCAGCCCCACATCGGCCTTGGTCAGCATGACGTGACCGGTGCGTCCAGCCACCGAGGACACCACGTCGGGTGGGGTAGCCAGCCGCACCCACGACGCGGCCTGTGTGGGGTCGTCAGCGGCCAGCACGTACGACTGTGACTCGTCCAGCCGGATCGCCATGTCCCCACGCTGGGCGTCCAGCGCGAGCATGGCCGCTTCACTGTCCACGGTGTGGACATCGGTGAGCGCGATGGCCGGAATGGCCTCGGTGGGCACCGTGCCCACCAAATCGCCGAAGGACAACACGATGTTGCCTTCGGCATTCGGCGTTTTGCCCGCCACTGAGGTCCACGGCACCACCGGCGCTTCCTCCGGTGGCACCGCCGGTTCAATGTTGGTCAGGTCGATCGGATCGCCTGCCGGGGCGAGCATGATGTAGGTGCGCTGGTAGGTCGGCCGGTCCTCAGGCCCGAACTGCTCGGTGACCTCCCACGCCCACCCGCTCGGCGTGATGTCCGGGTCATCGGTGGTGGGCAGCGCGATCTCGAAACGCCCGTCCTGGCCCAAAAAGGCCGTGATGGGACCGGGCAGGATAGCGATTTCGTCGGCGTAGGAGTGCAGGCGCTGCCGGGCGGTGAAGGTGATGCTTCCTTGTGCGGGTTCACCGTTGATCTGCACATGGGCGCCGAACACGGGCACGGTGTCCCATGCGGAGGGCAGCGGCACGGGGTTACTCCTTATCAAGGGTGGGGGCTATGGAGTTGGTGCGGTTGCGTCGCTCCGGGTGGCGTACACGCCGAGCGCGGTCAACGCCGCGACCAGCACTTGTGGCCACTCAGTCAACGGGTTTCCCTCGACCATGGCGTTGACGATGACCACCAGGACGCACAACAACGCGGCGGTGATCGCTTTGGCGTACCGGGCACCAGGAATGTTCGGGGTGATGGCCACGTGCAACGCGCCGAGGCCGAGGATGACCGCATTCAGCCACTCCACGGTGTCCATGGTGGCCAGGCTGGTTTCGCCCAGACTGGCCACCATGACCGCGACCGCGCTGCCAATGGCCATGACCCACGCTTTCGCGTACGCCATCGTGTCTTCGACCGCGACCATCAGTGGCGGGGGAAGACGGTCACGCGGAACGGCTGAGACAGGGTGTAGTGCAGGTCCACCTTCCGGCGCCCTTGGGAATGATGTAGGATCCGCACTGCCTCGGCGTCAGCCGGATTGGACGGTTGTAGTCGCTGACCGGGTGCCGTCCGGTTCCCCGGTTGTTGGTCATCGACCAGTTGTAGATCGCGTGTATCTGTACGTCGGCGTCGTTGGGCGCGATCACGAGGTCGTGTTCTCGTAGCACGCACACCGGGATTGGTTCGGATCGCTTCGTGCCAGCGGGAAGGTCCATGGCGTCCTCCGTGTAGAAGCGGGCCAGTGACTCAGCTCCGGTCACCACCCCCCTGCGCATCGTTGGTGGGCTGATCCCCCTCACCCGTGGTGGCGGGTTCGGGGGCGGGGGCTGACCGGTGTCGGCGGGGGCTTCCGATACTTCCGACCGTCGAGGCTCCGGATCGACGCCACACCGCCTTCGCACGATCGGCCCTCCCAGCCGACTTTCATTACCAAGATCATCGAAAGTGGAGCACGTAAGCCGAAGGGGACGAAAGGTGTACTCGTGGAATCGTCGATCCAGCTTGGTCAGCGACTGGTAGGGGTAGGAACCGGACCGACGATCGAACTCGTCATCCCCTTGGCACTGGTGGCTGTCGTCATGGGCTTTCTGGGAATTCTGGGCAGGAAAGGAAAGATCAAGCCCAACGGAGCTTTCGGTATCCGCACCACCCGGACGATGAACGACTCGTCTGAGTGGTACCGCGTTCATCGCGAAGCCGCGCCTTGGTCCTTGGCGGCGCAGCAGCGTCCGTGGGCGGGATGTCGCCGTCTTACTCGTGCCCGAGGCACTCCGCAGATCGTGGCCGTTCTGGTGACGATGGCGACGATGGCGGCCCTGCTCACCGTTGGCACGGTGTCGGCCTCCCGCCGCGGCGGTTCGGACCAGAATTGACCCTTCCCACCGACCGTCCTCGACGAGACCACACCGGAAACGTCGGGGCCCCCCGAACATGCCGAAGGCGCCCGGACGGTGCGGGACCGCCCGGGCGCCTTCAGCCGGTCACCCTCAGGATGTGACCGTCACAGGTCGGGGAACCACAGCTTCAGCTCACGCTCGGCCGATTCGGGCGAGTCGGAGCCGTGCACGAGGTTGTACTGCGTCTCCAGGGCGAAGTCGCCGCGGATGGTGCCCGGCGTGGCCTTCTCCACGGGGTCGGTGCCGCCCGCCAGCTGCCGGAACGCGGTCACGGCACGGGGCCCCTCCACCGCGATGGCCACGACCGGCCCCGAGGTGATGAAGTCGAGCAGGTCACCGTAGAACGGCTTGTCCTTGTGCTCGGCGTAATGTTCCTCGGCCACCGAACGCTCGACCATGCGCAGGTCCATGGCGGCCAGCCGCAGCCCCTTGCGCTCGATCCGGGAGATGACCTCGCCGACGAGGCCGCGCTTGACACCGTCGGGCTTGACCAGGACCAGCGTGCGCTCACTCACGGTGCGTTACTCCTTCGGTGATCACGTACACAATGAATCGTTCCGCCCCCGATGTACGCAGCCTAACGAGCTGGTCGGCCCCGCCGCGTTCCGGGCACCCCACTCGTTTGGACGCCGGCGATTCTTCCCACCGTGACTGGTCTTCGAGCCTCATTCACCGATTCCGTCGGCTCCTTCGATTCGGTGGAAGACATGTCTGACGGGTACGGCCTCAAGATCGCTGGGATCGTTCGTCTCGGCGGTGTCCTCGAACGGACCAGCGAGGAATTCGGACTCCCCGAATCACCGAACGGGCCTGCTCGAAGGACTTCCTCACAACACAGTCTGAAGAGCCGGTACGAACAGAGCGGGGAAACCGTGGGGAGGCGGTTTTCGGCTCGGCGGAATTCATCCACCGGAAACGTCCGCAGGCACTGGCAGCCTACGTCGACGACCCGGACGAGGCGGCGCGGGAATCATCGCCGTAAACCGGAGACCTCCGCTCCCGGGGCCCGCGTGGAGTCGAAGACACGTCCGCCGTACAAGCCACGACCCAAAGGAAACCGGAGGACGATGATTTCCTCGACGGGATCGGGATTCGCCACCGACGACAACGAGGTGACCGCGAGTGGGTGTTCCATTCCGACACCCCACCGCAGCCACCATGCCACCGGATGGGAGCATCGCCGACACCTCGGGCGCGCGGCGGCACCGACCGGCCGCCACGCTGCTGCTGATCGTGGGGCCGTGTGCGCCCCTGCCGGCCCGCCCGATCACGGGGCCGCCCGGCTTCGCCGAGCTTCGGTTCGACGCGGGCATCAAGGTGCGTGTCACCACCCCGAAGACCCGACGGACACGCCCGTGAACGCCATAGCGGCGGTCATGCTGTCCTCCCCGGGGGCGGGTCGACCGTCACCCTGCTGTTGGCCGTCCGGCACGGGGCTCGTCCGAAGTCGAGGGGACTCACCCTGAGCCGACACGCCGGGAAGAAGTGTCAGGGGGTCCCCTCGCTTTGGGCGTGCTGCTGCTGGCTCGGCAACAATCCCCGCGCCATCCGGCGGGCGACGTCGCGGCGTAGCCACATCAGCCAGCCCCATACCGCGAGGAACATCACCCCGATCACCGCCACCCAGGGCAGGGTGACGACGAAGGCCAGCAGTCCCACGTTGAGAGCCAGGATCACCCAGATCGACCACGGGAACCGCAGCAGTCCGGTGCACACGAGCAGTCCCACGGCGATACCGCTCACGGTCCAGCCCTGCAGGCTCGTCAAACCGTCCCCGAGTTGGGCCACCACGGGAAGGGCGAGGCCGACCACGATGGCCTCGAGGACCAGCGTCCCGGCCTGCACGCCACGGAAACCCTTCATCGGATCCGTGGCTGGCGGCGGCACCGATGTCGCCTCAGCCGTCTCGACCGTCTCAGGCGCTTCAGACTCACTCATGCGGGCTCCTTGCCGAACAACGTGCGGGCCTCCCCTGCCGTGACCACCGAACCCGTCACGAGCACACCACCACCGGACAGGGGTTCCTCAGGATCGTCGGTCTGTTCGACGAGGGTGACGGCCGCATCGATGGCCGAGTCGAGCCTCGGCTCCACCGTCACCCGCTCCTCCCCGAAGATCGGCAAGGCGAGCGTGGCGAGTTCGTCGGCGGACAACGCGCGCGGCGACGAGTTCTGGGTGACGACGATCTCGGACACCACGGGTTCGAGAGCCTCGAGGACCCCGGTGGCGTCCTTGTCCCCCAAAACCCCGACCACGGCGACCAGTTTCCGGAAGGCGAACTCTTCGTCCACAGTGTTCGCCAATGCGAGGGCACCGTGCGGATTGTGCGCGGCGTCGATCAACACGGTCGGTGAGGCCTTGACACGCTCCAGCCTGCCCGGCGTCTGCACCGCGGCGAACGCTTCGCGTACGACCTCCACTTCGAGCTGGCGTTCCTTACCCGCGCCGAAGAACGCCTCCACGGCGGCGAGCGCGAGCGCCGCGTTGTCGGCCTGGTGCCGACCGTGCAACGGCAGGAAGATCTCGTCGTACACACCGCCGAGCCCCTGCAGGCTGAGCAACTGTCCGCCCACGGCGATGTCGCGGTTGAGCACACCGAACTCGCTGCCCGCCCTGGCGACGGTGGCGTCCACCTCGACGGCACGTTCCAGCAGCGCCCGTTCGGCATCGGCGGGTTGTTCGGCCAGCACGGCGATGCCGCCCGGCTTGATGATCCCGGCCTTCTCCGTCGCGATCGAACGCCGGTCCTCGCCGAGGTACTCGGTGTGATCGATGCCGATGGGCGTGATCACGGAGATCTGGGCGTCGGCGATGTTGGTGGCGTCCCACCGTCCGCCCATACCGGTCTCCAGCACCGCCACCTCGACGGGCGCGTCGGCGAACGCGGCGAACGCCATGCCGGTGAGCACCTCGAACTTGCTCATCGCCGGCTCGTTCGGCCCCGTCGCGTTGTCGACCATCGCCACGAACGGCTCGACGTCGCGGTAGGTCTTGACGTAGGTCTCGGGGGAGATCGGCACCCCGTCGATGCTGATGCGCTCGGTCACCAACTGCAGGTGAGGGCTCGTGTACCGACCGACACGCAGCCCCATGTGCATGAACAGCGTCTCGATCATCCGCGCGGTCGAGCTCTTGCCGTTGGTGCCCGCGATGTGGATCACCGGATACGCGCGCTGCGGATCGCCGAGCAGGTTCGCCAAAGTGGAGATCCGCGTCAACGACGGCTCGATCTTGGTCTCGGGCCAACGCCGGTTGAGCTCGGCCTCCACGCTGATCAAGTCGCGACGGGCCTGTTCCTCGATCGCGGCCTCGTCGACCGGTTCGACGTCGGACTCGTCATCCGGCAACGGACCGGCGATGAAGTTCTCCCCCTCCGAAAGCTCGGGAGGGAACTCCTCCTCAGGAGGAAACTCCTGGTCGTCGGGCGGCACGCACTCTCCCTCACAACTTGCGATGACGCTGTCGAGTCTACGTCGCCGCCGATACGGTGCCCGGGTGCCCTTCAACCACAATGCCCACTATCACCCGCTGCTGCTCCGACTGGTTCCCCCCGGCGCGCGGCGAGCGCTGGACGTCGGGTGCGGCCTGGGCGGGTTCGCCAGGAAATTGGCGGCGAAAGGCCTGGACGTCGACGCCATCGACCAAGCAGCGGAAGTGCTGGAGCCTGCCAGAGCATTGGGTTCACCCGGGCCGGGCACCATCACCTACCACCGGGCCGACGTGACCGCACACCCGCTGCCACCGCGGCACTACGACATCATCACGTGCATCGCGTCACTGCATCACCTGCCGTTCGACACCGTGACGACACTCCGTGACGCCCTTGCTCCCCACGGTGTGCTGGCGGTACTGGGGCTGGCGAAACCGAGCACGCCCCGGGACTGGGCGATCTGGCTGGGTTCCCTGCCTTTCAACCACGTCGCCAAGGCGGTGGTGTCGGTGGCCGAACGCCTGAACGGGGGTGCCGACCCGCTTCCCGAAGCCCCGGTCCGGGACGAGGGCATGTCGCTGAACCAGATCCGCCGCGAGGCCGCTCGACTACTGCCCGGCAGTCGGATCCGGGTACTGCCGTTTTGGCGCTACCTCCTCGTCTATCGGCGTGTGTGAGGAATCCGCCGCCCGGACACCGGCTTTCCCCTCCCGTCCTCCTCGAGTGGGGTGTTCCGCTTGATCACCGACATCGGACGAGGACGTTCGGACGGCTCGGCACGACCCACGGCCACGCTGTTCGACACCGGTCAGCAACCAGTTCACAGCCCCTGTGGCGGCGACGATCGTCGCCGCCACGACGGGAAGCACGAGAGCCGTCTGGGTGCCGATACGTTCGGCGACCTCACCGGTGACGGCGGAACCGAGTGACTGACCGACGATGACCCCCGAGCCCAGCATCGTCATCACGGTCGCCGTGCGTCCGGCCGGACTGCGCTCGGCACCGAAGCTGTACTGGGTGACCAGGGTCGGACCGATACCGATCCCCAGCAACGCCAGCGCGGTGATCATGCCGGGAACGTCGTCCACGACCAACAGCAACAGACTCCCGGTGAGCAGGACCGCCGAGAACGTCACCCACCGAGCACGCAGCGAGAACCTCGTCGGCATGAGCGCGACCCCGAGAGCCAACGCGGCGGAACCGATGCCCATCACCCCGTACAGCAGTCCGGCCCGGTCTGAGGCATCACGATCCGCCATGAACGAGGTCAACGAGGTGAGCATCGTGCCGAAGAAGGAACCGACCCCGAAGGTGCCGGCCACGACGACGAGCAGACGCGCGCGGAACAGCTCCCGTGGTGCGGACAGTGCCGCACCGTCCGCGCCGCGAGCGGCGGAGACGTGCCGACCACTCGGGTGCAACGCGAACGCCCCGACGAACAACAGAGTGAGTGCGGCCGCCCCGACCAGCGGCGCCCACGGCGCCAACGTCGAGGCGAGGATGCCGACGACGAACGGTCCGATGACGAACACGGTCTCGTCCGCCGCGGATTCGTAGGCCATCGTCGATGAGATGGTCCGCGCCCGGCGAGCGGGTGCCATGCGCTCGGTGATGAGCGTGACGAGGCGGGAACGCGACATCGGCGCGACCTGCGGCGCGGTGGCGCCGATCCCGAACGCGACCGCCAACACGGCGCTGCCCGGAAGATCGCTGTAGACGATCAACGCGAAAGTGAGCAGCATCGCGGAGTTCGCACCGGCGAGCACGAGCAGCACGGGTCGCTGCCCGAAGCGATCGGCGGCCGCTCCCGTGAGCGCGCCGAAGCAGGCCGTCCCGGTGCCGACCGCGGCCGAGTTGAGGCCGCCCAGTGACATCGACCCGCGGGCGGAGACGACGAGGGTGAGCACTCCGACGACCATCATGGCGAACGGCAGGCGCGCGACGAAGGCGATGAGGAAGTAGGGCAACCCCGCCGTGCGGAGCAGACCGCCTGACGCGGGAGCATCGGTTTCGACCGTCCGAGTCACCAGACACCTCCACGGATGCGGTGGTTACGTGCCGCCGCTGTCCGTCGGGGTGCCGACGGCCGGTAGATGCACAGAACTCGACAGGCCGCACACCACGGGTGCGACCGCGGGACACTCTACCCGCCGCTGACGGTGTGCCCTCACCGGTGGCCGATGTGGTCCACGCCGGGGGAGACAGCACGCGCACAGCCTCCGCGAGACGGCGGGTGAAGGTCGGGACCGACGCCGGGTGGCATGCCGCCCGGCGTCGGCCGATGCGGGGGTGGCCCGGCATCCACCCCCACGTCTGTCACCGATCCGTCACGTCCGCCAACTGTCGATCAGCGATCGGGCGTCCCGGACCAGCACATCCTTCGCCTCCGTATCCGAGATCCGTTTCTCCATGTCGGAAACGGCGAGCGTCAGCACCCATGCCGCAGCGTGAGGACTGATCCGTTTCACGCCTTCCACGAGGGAGAACAGGACCGTCAGCCGGGTGGCCGTCTTCCCACTGATGCGGTCCTCGTCCGCGAACCGCGCCACCAGGGCCCGAAGATCGGTGAGCGACGTCACCACGGTGAAGGTGACTTTCCGCTCGGCCGTGTTCCCCGCCCTGTCGGTGGCCGTGATCACGAACTCCTGCTCTCCCAGATCCACTGTGTACAGCGGGATCTCCGCGCCGTTCTCGATCGGCTTCCCGCCGAGCTCCGCCTCGACCGAGGCGATGCCCGAACCGGAGTCCGTGGCCTCCCAGCCGAGGATGAGGTCGGTGGAGTCGCCGTAGGAGGCCCCGTCCGCCACGCCGGTCACCGAGATCTCCGGCGCCTCGTCGTCGACCTGCGCCACCCCGTCCCCGAGGAACGTCAACGAGTCGAGGTCGAACGGACTGGCGATCTCACCCCGGAACACCACGAACAACTCCGTCGTCTCGCCCGGATCGGTCACCGGGACCGGCGGCAGGTCCTCGTAGTTGTCCCACCCACCCGTGGACGGGACCTCCACGGTGGCCACCACCTGACCGTCCACAGCACCGGCCCGCAGCTCCACCGAGCCACCGGCACCCTCGGGAGCCGACACGCGTAACGACACCTCGTCGATACCCGCGAAGTTCACCGGGGTGAAGGCGATCCAGTCGCCGTCGTCGATGTCACCGATGCGCTTGCCGTTCTCCGCACCCTCCGCGTGCACGATGCGGATGCCTTCCGAGGACGTGAAGTACTCGGCCTGCTTGTGCTTGGGCTGGAGGATCACGGTGTCCCGACCGATCAACCGTGGCGCGTCGATACCGCCGTGGTCGGTGTAGCTGGCGTCGATCGAGTAGAAGATGTTCGCTCCCGCATGACCATCGTCCACAATGGTCTCGATAACCCCTTCGCAGGCGTTGATCGGGTCCATGGGATGCGCGTGCGCGTCGTGACCGAGCGCGGGTTGCACGACCACCTCGCCGCAGTCGATCTCCCCGTCCTCGGGATCGGTGACGTCGACCTCGAACGCCACGTGGTCGCCGAAGTCGAAGAATCCGCCGTTGACGGGCGCTGCCACGGACACCGTGGGAGCGGTGTTGCCCACCGTCACGGTGACGTTGCCCACGCCGGTCTTACCCGTCGCATCGGTCACCGTGAGCTGCACGTTGTACTGACCGTGCTCGGTGAACGTGTACGTCGGATTCGCCTCGGTGGACGTTGCACCGTCCCCGAAGTCCCACGAGTACGTGACGTCCGTGCCCTCGGGGTCGTGGGAACCCTCGCTGGTGAACGACACCTCCAGTGGCGCCTGACCTGACGTCACGGTGGCGCCCACCTCGACGATCGGCCTGCGGTTGCCCTGGTTGTACTCGATGCGGTAGAGCCCCGAGTCCGGGTTGTCCCGGCCGTAACCTCCACCCCACTCCAGCAGGTACATGGCACCGTCGGGACCGAACCGCATGTCCATCGGGGCCATCGTCTGCTCACTGACCAACCAGGGATCGAGGTTGAGTACCTCGCCCTGCTCGTCGAACGTGATGGTGTAGATGCGGTTTCGCGCCCACTCGTAGAAGAACGCCTTGCCGTCGTAGTACTCGGGGAATTTGATCTCCGATTCGAGTTCGGGGTCGTATCGGTACACCGGACCGCCCATGGGGGCGGAACCACCGGTCCCCAGGATCGGGAATTCCTCCGACTCGCCGTAGCCGTACCAGACGTCGGCGGGCTGGGCGGGCGGCAACTCGGTCAACCCCGTGTTGTTCGGCGAGTCGTTGACGGGGTTCTCGCAGTCGAACTTCTCCCCCGAGGTGCCCGTGGCGAAGTCGTAGTCGTTGTACGGGATGTTGTTGCCGATACAGTACGGCCAACCGTAGAAGCCCGGCTTCCGGACGATGTTCCATTCGACCTTGCCGTCGGGGCCGCGCTCGGGGTCGGCCTCACCGGCGTCGGGACCGTAGTCGGCCAGATAGAGGGTTCCGTCGACGTCGACGGTGAACCGGTACGGGTTGCGGAAGCCCATCGCATAGATCTCGGGCCGCGTGTTCTCCGTTCCCGGGGCGAACATGTTGCCCTCGGGGATCGTGTACCCGCCCTCGGCCTGCGGGGTGATGCGCAGGATCTTGCCGCGCAGATCGTTGGTGTTGGCCGACGTCTTCTGCGCGTCGAACAGGTCCCGGCCTTCCCGCTCGTCGATCGGGGTGTAACCGTTCGACTCGAACGGGTTGGTGTCGTCACCGACGCCGATGTACAGATCACCCTCCGGGCCGAACGTGAGGTATCCACCCGTGTGGCCGGGCTCCGAGCGACGCGACGCGGGGATGTCGATGATCTGCACCTCGCTGTCGAGCGAGATCGTGTCGCCTTCGACGGTGAACCGGGACACGCGGTTGATCTCCTCGTCCCCGGGTGGGGAGTAGTACAGGTAGATCCACCCGTTGTCGGAGAAATCCGGGTCGAGGACCAACCCGACCAGGCCGTCCTCACCACCGGAGTAGACCGGGATCTCCAGCGCCGTGAACGTGCTCTCCGTCTCCGGGTGGTACACCATCACCCGACCGAGGATCTCCGTGTAGAACACCCGGCCGTCCGGGGCGACGTCCATGGCCGTCGGCGCCTGGGTGTTGACATCGAGCGCGACCTTCTCGAACGCGGCGTCCACTGTGGCCGAACAATCCGCCTCGACCACCCTGGCCGCCGTACGCACCCCGCCGAGGATGTGCTGGACGAACGCCTCCTCGCTGTAGGCGGCGGAGTCGTGTCCCATGGCGGTGGCCCACACGCGGGACAGGCCGACGTCGCGACACCAGGAGATGGGGTGGTCGGCTCCCATCGCGTCAGGACCGGGGTCGTAGGTGGACTCGTCGACCGACACGAGCACGTGCACCTTGCCGCGCATGCTCCGGTCGAAGTTGTACCACTCCTCGGCACGTTCCCACCGTGCCGGAAGTCCTTCCGTGGACGGGTGGTGGCGGTCGGTGACCTTCGCCGTGCCCTCCAGGACGCCCGGCGAGTGCGACGGCATGTGCGCACCCGCGTTCACGAGCTCGTCCCACCACGGGAACTCGTTCTCGATTCCCATGTCGGTGGCGTTGTGGATCGCGGCGATACCACCACCGTTTTCCACGTAGTTCTGTATCGCCTCGCGTTGCGCGTCGTTCTCCCAGACCATCCCGGAGGTCTGGAACATGATGACGACGTCGTAGGCGGCGAGGTCGTCGTCGTTGAAGACGCTGGAGTCCTCGGTGTGGTCGAACGTGAAGTTGTTCTCGGCGGCCAGGTTCTCGAACATCTCGATCCCGGCCGGGATCGAATCGTGCCGGTATCCTTCGGTCTTGGTGAACAGCAGTGCGTGGAACTCGGCTTCCTGTGCCTGCGCGATCGCCGGAACCGTTCCGGCGGTGAGTAATCCGCCCAACGCGATGGCGCCGAGGCGCGACAACAGTCTCTTGCGTCTACTCATGGAATCCTCACGTGTGTCGAGGGCGATGAGTGATCACGGCGTGCCGGCGCCGTCGACGATCCGGGTCGAAACGGTCAGTAATGAACCTCCGCCATCACCTCCTTCAGGAAGGCCAGTCCGTCGACCGCGAGTGCGTCCTGACTCGTGGCCAGCGGACGCCAGATCGAGGCCGCCGTGGCGATGCTGCTGTTGTGCGCGGTGAACGACTCGATGCACAACGGACCGGTGTAACCGGCATCGGCGATCGCGGACAGCAATTCGGGCCAGTCGAAGTGGTCACGACCGGGTGTGCCCCGGTCGTTGGCGCACACCTGCACGTGCGCGACGCGGCTGCGGGCCGCGCGGATCGCCGCGGCGATGTCGCGCTCCTCGATGTTCTGGTGGTAGAGGTCGAGCGCGACACCGCAGGAAGGCAGTCCGTCCAGGGCCCGCAGAGTCTGTTCGACGGTGTTGAACAGGCTGGTCTCGTACCGGTTGAGCGGTTCGACCCCGAGTGTCACGCCGACGTCCCGGGCGTGTTCCAGCACCGGGGTGATGTGATCCCGCCATTCACGGACGCACGCGGCTCGCTGCCGTTCCGTCATCCGCCACGTCCGCCCCACGGAGGCGTAGGCCGGACCGCACAACGTGGGGGAACCGAGTTCCGCCGCGATGTCCAGGCAATGCCGTAGGTAGTCCTGGGTGGCGCTGACCGTGGCGGCATCGGTGTCCACCAATTCCCGCCCCGGCGGCATGACCAACACCACCGACGCCCCGAGATCGTGTTCGACCAGCAGCCGCTTCGCCTCACGGGGGTCCCAGTCCCCCGGGTTCTCCACCGGGAGTTCGACGACGTCGAAACCCCGGGCCGCGATGATCGGCACCAGCTTCCGCAGCCAGGCGTCATCCAGCGGTGATGTCCAGACCCACGTGTTCACACCGACCTGATGCACAGTGGACATTTGGCGATACTCCTGTCGGCTCCGTCATTGCCAGCGTTGGGGGTAGTCGGGCATGTCCTGGCAGCCGCACAGCGCGTAGTGCAACGGCGGCATGCCTTCGACGAGGTACTGGTCGAGATTCTCTGCCGTCACCACCGGCTGGGGCAGGATCCATTCGTGTGGTACTTGTTCACCCGACAGGACCCGCAACGCGGCGATCACGGGTGTACGCCACTGGTAGGTCGGATAGGACGGTGCCTGCGCGGTCAGGTTCTCCTTGCTCCACTTCTCCAAGAACTGCTGCTGGTCCTCGCCCGAGATGGCGGGCGGTTCCATGCCTTGATCCTCGAACGCCTCCAGCACGGCCACGGCGGCCGTGCCGTCGTCCATCCAGATGCCGTCGATCCGGCCTTCGCGCTGGAGGTAGTCACTGACGATGCTCTTGGCACCCGCGGTGTCGTTCTCGGTGAACTCGACCCCCACCACCTCGACGCCGCGTTCGGCGAAGATGCGTTCGGCCGCGGCCCAACGGTGCTCCAGCACGTCGACTCCGGGGAGCACCCGCAGGGCCAGCACCGTTCCCCCCTCCCCGACTTCGTCGGCGAGGAATTCCGCGGCCGTGGCTCCGAAGGCATACCCCCCGATGGGGTGAATGAACGTCACGGGACAGTCGGTGTTGACACCACGGTCGAAGACGATCACCGGGATCCCGCTGTCACACGCCTGCTCCACGGCGGGCGTCAACGTCGCCGTGGTGTTCGGCGAGACGATCAGCGCGTCACAACCCCGGGACAGCAACGACGCGATGTCACTGATCTGCTTGTCGTCCTTGGCCTCGGCGTCGAGGACGGTGAACTCGGCGATCTCATCGTGCAACTCCACCTCGGCCTGCATGGTCTTCCAGCCGACCTGTCGCCACGGGTTGTCCACCGAGGCGTTGGAGAAGCACAGGTGGTACGGCCCGGACTTGGCGTAGGAGGAGGTGTCGACCAGGTCCGGTTCGAGCGCCTGCTCCCACGGTTTGTCGTCCGGCCCCTCGGGGGTGGCCGTACGGAGCGCGAGTTGCCGTTCGTACTCGGTTTGATCGAAGAATTCGTTCTGCTCGGAGGGTTGCTGCCGCGCGTCCCCCGACGAACCGCTCTCGGCGGGTAGATCACTGGTGCAGCTCGCCAGCGTCAACGCCCCCACCGCGGCGACGACGGTCAACCACGATTTCCTCATGCGGTTCTCCTTGTCCGGAACTTCGACCGTCCCACCGCCGCGTACGCCACGGCGGCGATGATGATGACCCCCTGCACGGCGGACTCCAGTCCTCCGGAGACACCGAGCAGGTTGAGCAGTGAGAACAAAGCCTCCAGCGTGAGCGCGCCCGCCACCGCTGCGACGACGGAGCCCCGACCCCCGCCGAGCACCACCCCGCCCAGGACGACGGCCGTGATGACCTGGAACTCCAATCCGTCGCCGACCTGTGCGGACACTCCGGCGAACCCGCCGAGCAGGATCGCGGCGATCGCGGCCGAGATCCCCGACAGCACGAACGCGAGCGTGCGTAGACCTTCGACTCCGCCACCGCCGAGGCGCACCGCGGTCTCGTTGTCGCCCACCGCCACGAGCAGCCGACCCGTGCCCCCACGCAGGAACACCACGGCTGCGACCACGAGCACGGCGAGCAACAGCACCGACCACGGCACCTGGCCGAGCAGCGGCATCTCGAAGCCCTCCCGGCCCACGACACGGAACGCCTCCGACAACGCTCCCTGGGGCGCACCGCCGGTCCACAGGAACACCGCGCCGTCGAGCACGAGCAACATGCCGAGCGTGACGATGAACGACGGCACCAACAGCCGTGTGGTGACCAGCCCGTTGACGAGCCCCACCAGCGCCCCGAGGACCAGCAACAGCGGGATGACCCACGCCGTCGCCGCCTCGTCCCCGTCGAGTAACCGCGCCGCTATCACGACCTCCGCCGTGACCAACGAACCCACCGACAGATCGAATCCACCGCTGACGATGACGAAGTACTGGCCGAGGGCGAGGATCATCAACGGCGCCGCACGTTTGAGCAGGGCCAGATACCCCGCCGGTTCGCTGTAGGCGGGGCCGACGAACGCCAAAGCCACCAACACGACCGCGAGTACGGCCAGCACGGGGCCGGTGCCGTCCCCGAGTGTCGGAAGCAGCTGCCGGCGTGGTCGTCTCGTGGCGGTCTCGGTCATCGCCCGGCCCTCCTGTTCCGGGCGTACAACGCGACGGCCGCGATCAGTACGACTCCACGGACCACGTCCTTGAAGAACGAATCGACACCCAACTCGTCGAAGATCGTGTCGAGGGTCGCGAGGATGAGGACGCCGCCGATCGTGCCGGCCACACCACCCCGGCCTCCGGCGAGGATCGTGCCACCCAACACCACCGCCGCGATGGACTCCAGGTCGTATCCCCCGTCCGTGCCCACCCACGGGGCTCCCGCCCCGAGCCTGCTGGCGAGGAACAACCCGGCCAGTCCGGCGGCCACCGAACACAACACGTGCGCCAGCACCACGATCCGTTCGGTGCGGATGCCCGAGAACCGGGCGACCTCCTCGCCTCCCCCCACCGCGTAGACGTGGTAGCCGGGACGTGTCCGCGTCAAGAACCACCAGGCCAGGACCGCGAGTCCGAGCATCAGCACGGTCGACACCGGGACCGGCCCGATCCGGTCGTAGCCAAGATGCTGGAACGCCGTGGGCACGTTCCCCGCCGGACCGTCGTAGGAGTCCTCCAGGTAGCCGCGAATGACGAGCCCGGTGCCCAACGTCGCGATGAACGCGTTCACCTTGAGACGCGTGACCACCAGTCCGTTGACCAGACCCACCCCGGCCGCACACACGATCGTCAACGCCACCGCGGGCCCGATCATCGCCGGGTCACCGGCCATCGTCTCCGCCGCGATCAACGACGAAAGCCCCACCAGGTAAGCCACCGACAGGTCCAACTTCCCAGCGAGGATCACCATCGTCTGTCCTATGGCGACCAACCCGAGAGCCGTGCTGCGGACGAGGATGTTCGAGATCCCACCCTGGTCGAGCAACACTCCGCCGCGGAGGGACACCAGCACGCTCCCGACGATCACGACGAGAAGCAGAGCCCCGTAGACCCCGACCACCGGGTTCGCGAGTCGGTTAGTCCACAAAGTACGGTCAGAGGAGGGGTTCGCCACGGTTCCGCTCATGTGGCCTCCGCTGTGTCCGTGCGGGACACCCTCCCCTGCCGCGGCATCCCAACCTGCCACAGCGGGGGCCCAACCCGGTCGGCCGCCATGAGCAACCCGAAATCCTCACTCATGCGGCCTCCTTGGGGGTCACATGGCCGGTGGCCAGTCGCATCACCGCTTCCTCCGTCGGCCCCGCGGGGAGCTCACCCGCGATCCGACCGTCGTGCAGCACCAACACGCGGTCACTCATGCCGATCAGTTCGGGTAACTCGGAAGAGATCATCACGATGGCCACACCGGACCGGGCCAACCCGCGCAACAGCTCGTACACCGCCTGCTTGGCACCGACGTCGACGCCCCGGGTCGGTTCGTCGACGACGAGCACCTTGGGCTCCACCGCCAACCACTTGGCGAGCACGACCTTCTGCTGGTTCCCACCGGACAGGAACCGCACCTCCTGATCCGGTGAACGCGCGACCACGGTCATCGCTTCCAGCAGCTTCGAGATCCCTCTCGACCAACCCCGGGATCGGCCACCGAAAGCGGCACGACGCACCAGCAAGGCGTTGTCCCGCACCGACTGGCGCAGGGCCAACCCCTCCCCCTTGCGGTCCTCGGTGACGTACGCGATCCCGGCTCGCACGGCCGCGCGTGGCGACCTCAACCGCACGGGCGCACCGTCCACTTCGACCGTTCCGACGGTGAACGGTTCGCTGCCGCCCACAGCGCGGGCGATGGCCGAGCGGCCCGCGCCCTGTAAACCCGCCAGCCCGACGATCTCGCCCGCGCGTACTTCCAGATCGATGTCGCGCAGTTTCTCGTTACCGCATCCGGACAGCCGTAACCGCGTCGCACCGAGCTCCGAATCCTTCGCCCGGGGCGGGAACAACGCCTCGAACGAACGTCCCACCATGTGCCGGACGAGTTCGTCGCCGGTCAGTTCCCCGCTCGGTCGGGAGATGACCAGCATGCCGTCCTTGAGCACGGTGATGCGGTGACTGAGCGCGAACACCTCCACCAAGCGGTGGGAGACGTAGAGCACGGCGATACCGTGATCACACAACCGCCGCACGAGCCTGTACAGCAGTTCCACCTCGTTGTCGGCCAACGCGGCGGTGGGCTCGTCCATCGCCAGCACCCGGACGTCGCTCGACAGCGCCTTGGCGATCTCCACGACCTGTCGCTGGGCGACCGACAAACGTCGCACGAGGGTTCGTGGGGAGATTCCCACGACGCCGAGTTCCTCCAGCAACGCCACGGTGTCCGATTCCATGCGTCGCCGGTCGACCCTGCCGTAGCGCACGGGCTCCGAGCCGAGGAACACGTTCTCGGCCACCGTTCGATCACCGAGCAGGTTGAGCTCCTGATGCACGATGGAGATACCCGCGGCCTGCGCCTGCCTGGGCGCCGAGAACGACACCGGACGCCCGTCGAGTTCCACGCGCCCCTCGTCGGCGGTGTGGACTCCGGCCAGGATCCTCATCAACGTCGACTTGCCCGCACCGTTCTCCCCCACGAGTGCGTGCACCTCACCGGCGTACAGGTCGAGGTCCACCCCCTGGAGGACCGTGTTCCCCAGGAACCGCTTGGTGATCCCCCGCATCCGGACGATCGGCTCCTGTGCAGTGAGGCGCGTCACAGCCATAGCTGCGCACGATAGTCGATCTTATGCGTATGTCAAACAAAAGTTTTTCTTTTTAACACATAAGGAAGCAGGCAGCGCGCCCAGGACGTCGAATCGTGAATCACCCTTTCGGAAGATCCACTCTCGGAGGGGAACGACTAGAACTGAGGAATGCGCAGCCGCCGGAGTCTGACCGCAGTCCTCGTATCCGTCTTCGTGCTGGCGTTCATGCCACCCACCACGGCGGTAGCGGCCCCCTTGGCACCGACGCACTACGTCGCCCTGGGCGATTCGTACACCTCCGGCCCGCTGATCCCGTTCCAACGCCTCGATCAGATCGGCTGCCTACGATCCACCAACAACTATCCCTCCGTGGTGGCCAGGCGCCTCGGGCACACGGTGCTCACCGACGTCAGCTGCGCCGGAGCCGACACCACCGACATGACGCAGCGGCAGGAACTCGCCATCGGATACAACCCGCCGCAGTTCGACGCGCTGCGCCCGGACACGGATCTGGTGACCATCGGCATCGGCGGCAACAACTACAGCGTCTTCGGCAGCGCCATCGACACCTGTCCGGCACTGCGGGAATCGGACCCGACAGGCAGTCCCTGCCGGGAGCACTTCACCGTGGACGGTGTCGACACGCTCAAAGCCGCGATCGAGCGCACCCGCGACGACGTCGAGGAGGTGCTCGTCGGGATCCGACAGCGGTCACCCGAGGCCACGATCCTGCTGATCGGCTACCCGCGGATCGCCCCGCCCCACGGCACCTGTCCTGACATCCTGCCGTTCGCCGACGGCGATTACGCGTGGTTGAACGACATCGAGGAGACCCTCAACGCGGCTTTGGCCACAGCGGCGACGAACAGCGGAACGGGCACGACGTTCATCGACACCTACCCCGCTTCACTCGGCCACGACGCCTGTTCCGACCACGCGTGGATTCAGGGTAAGACCCTCAACCCGATCGGCGCGGCCCACTACCACCCCAACCGCTGGGGCATGGAAGGCGTCGCCGAGGTGATCCTCGACCACCTCGGCGACCGCAGCCGGTGACGAAGCCTCACCGGCATTCCAACCCTTGAAGACTCACGAACCCAACGAGCTCAACGAGTCCAGCCTGGCCTTGATGCGCTCGATGTCCGCAAGAGCGGTGTCTCGCCGGGCCCGGACCTTCTCGACGACCGCGGCCGGCGCCTTGTCCAAGAAGGACTGATTGCTGAGCTTGCCCTCGTTCTGCTTGAGTTCCTTCTCCGCGGCGGCGAGGTCCTTCTGCAACCGCTTCCGTTCGGCCTCGACGTCGATCGCTCCGGACAGGTCGATCTCCACCGTCACCGGGCCGCTCGACAGGGCGACCTCCAGCGAGGCCGTCGCCGAGAACGCGTCGCCGGGCTCGCTCAGCCTGGCCAGCGACCGCACCGCCTCCTCGTGATCGGCGACCGCGGCGACCCCCTCGCCGGTCAACCGGGTCGCGACCCGCTGTCCCGGCTTGAGGCCCTGGTCCGAGCGGAATCGCCGGATCTCCGTGACCAACTTCTGCACGTCCGCGATCCGGGTCTCCGCCTCGGTGTCGGCCGCGAACGTCCACGCCGGACCCACGGGCCACTCCGCGATCACCAACGACTCACCGCCGGTGAGCGTCGTCCACAGCCGTTCGGTGATGAACGGGATGAACGGGTGCAGCAGCCGCAACACCACGTCGAGGACACGACCCAGCACTACCCGGGTGCTGTCGGCCTTCTCCCCCGACAACTGCACCTTCGCCAGTTCCAGGTACCAGTCGCACAGCTCGTCCCACGTGAAGTGGTAGAGCAGGTTGGTGGCCTTGGCGAACTGGAAGTCCTCCAGCAACGAGTCCACTTCGGACGCGACAGCCGAGAGCCGGCCGAGGATCCAACGGTCGGCCTCGGTGAGCTCGTCCGCCTCGGGCACCGACGTCGCCACCGTGGCGCCGTTGGCCACCGCGAAACGCGTGGCGTTCCACAGCTTCGTGCAGAAGTTGCGCGACCCGGCGGCCCACTCCTCGGCCAATGCCATGTCGGCACCGGGGTTGGCGCCCCGCGCCAGGGTGAACCGCGTGGCGTCGGCGCCGAACCGGTCCATCCAGTCCAGCGGGTCGATGACGTTGCCCCTGGACTTCGACATCTTCTTGCCGTGCGCGTCCCGGATCAGCCCGTGCAGGTAGACATGCTCGAACGGGATCGATCGCTCCGGACCGTTGTCCCGCATGCCGTACAGGCCGAACATCATCATCCGGGCGACCCAGAAGAAGAGGATGTCGTAGCCGGTCGACAACACGCTGGTCGGATAGAACTTCGCCAGATCGTCGGTCGGCTCGGGCCAGCCCAACGTGGACATCGGCCACAGCCCGGACGAGAACCACGTGTCGAGCACGTCGGGGTCCTGCGTCCACCCCTCGCCGCTGGGCGGTTCCTCGTCCGGCCCGACACACACCGTCTCGCCGTTCGGGCCGTACCAGACCGGGATGCGATGTCCCCACCACAACTGGCGCGAGATGGTCCAGTCGTGCATGTTGTCGACCCAGTCGAAGTAGCGCTTGGCCATCTCCGGCGGGTGGATCTTCACCCGGCCGTCCCGCACGGCGTCGCCCGCGGCCTTCGCCAGCGGCTCGACCTTCACCCACCACTGCAACGACAGGCGAGGCTCGATCACCGTGTCGCAGCGCGAACAGTGCCCCACCGCGTGCACGTAGGGGCGCTTCTCCGCCACGATGCGACCCTGCTCACGCAGTGCCGCCACGATGGCCGGCCGGGCCTCGAACCGGTCCATGCCCTCGAACGGTCCGTGCGCGGTGATCACACCGCGCTCGTCCATGATCGTCGGCATGTCCAGGCCGTGCCGACGGCCGATCTCGAAGTCGTTGGGGTCGTGCGCGGGCGTGACCTTCACCGCCCCGGTTCCGAACTCGGGGTCGACATGGGCATCGGCCACGATCGGGATCCGCCGCCCCGTCAGCGGGAGTTCGACCTCGGTCCCCACGAGGTGCGCGTACCGTTCGTCGTCCGGGTGCACCGCCACCGCCGTGTCACCCAGCATCGTCTCGGCCCGCGTCGTGGCCACCACGATGGAGGCGTCACCGTCGCCGTAGCGGATGGAGACGAGCTCGCCCTCGTCGTCGGAGTGGTCCACCTCGATGTCGGACAGCGCGGTCATGCACCGCGGGCACCAGTTGATGATGCGTTCGGCCCGATAGACGAGCCCGTCGTCGTAAAGCCGTTTGAACATCGTCTGGACGGCGCGCGACAGGCTCTCGTCCATGGTGAACCGCTCGCGCGACCAGTCCACGCCGTCACCGAGACGCTTCATCTGGTCCAGGATCTTGCCGCCGTACTCGGCCTTCCACTCCCAGACCCGTTCCACGAAGCGCTCACGCCCCAGATCGTGACGGGACAGCCCTTCCTTCGCGATCTCCCGTTCCACCACGTTCTGGGTGGCGATACCCGCGTGGTCCATACCGGGCAGCCACAGCACCTCGTAGCCCTGCATGCGCCGACGCCGCGTCATGGCGTCCATGAGCGTGTGATTGAGCGCATGGCCCATGTGCAGGCTGCCGGTGACGTTCGGCGGCGGAAGCACGATTGAAAACGGCGGCTTGTCCGACGCCGCATCGGCCTCGAAGTAGCCGGCCGACACCCACCGCTGATAGATCGCGGCCTCTTCTTCGGCCGGGTTCCACGAAGTGGGCAGATCGGTGTTTCGCGCTGCGCTGTCCGTCACGATACGTAAGTCTACGAAGTCCCTCGTCCCGTTTCTCACCGGCTCACCAGCGACGGACGAAGGCGGGCGAACTGGCCAACAGGATCGTGGGGGCCAGAAGCGTCGCCGTGACGATCTCCTCAACGGACTTCCGCAGGGAATCACCCGCCCAACTGCCCTGTGCGATCTCCTTTGCCCGGCGATCGGCCACGTCGGCGTGTTCGCGGCCCGCGACGTGTCTCAGCGCCGTGCCGTGGGCCAGCAACGCGATCAGAACGGCGGTGCGTTCGTCCGGGTACTCGCCGTCCACGAGTACGCGACGCAACTGGTCCTTGACCCCCTCCTCGTGCCGGGAGTCCTCGGCGGGCCAACAGGGTGCGGGGGCCAAGCCGAGAACATGGCCGTGCTCCTTGCGCAGGAGACCACGCTCGACGAGGCCCGTGAGCAGTCGTTCGGCGAGCCCGGCTCCGGCCAACGAACGCAGTACGTCCTTGGGCTTTGCTCCCTCCAGCGTGGACAACCGGGCGAGCGCGTCGTCGAGCGGCGCCACTTTCGTCGGTGTGTCGTCCCGCACCGAGACCCTGCCCGATTCACCTTCAGCGCCTACCGTGGTGACATCGACGCGCTCCCGGATGACGAGTTCCACCAACAGCGCCCCGACCAGCGCATGCTCCAGCTGGGAGACACCGCCCACCGGGCCTCGGGCCTCGTCGGCGTACGCCAACAGCAACAGATCCTCAGCGATCAACATGCCCGCGAGCGTAGGGAACGATCTTCACTCGCGTTCGTCGCCCGGAACGCGCCATCATGGAAGAGCTCCACGACGTGAGGAAGGAGTGCCGATGGGCCGGGTGACAGTACGCAGACCCGTGCGGAAACTGACCCCGAACGGCGACCGCCGCAGGCTGGACACGCTGGCCGCCGAGGAACCGTTGGAGATCCGGATCTCGGGGACCCCGCTGGCCGTCACCATGCGGACCCCCGGACACGACGTCGAGCTCGCGCACGGGTTCCTGCTGTCCGAAGGCGTCATCGGAGCCAAGGACGACGTCACACTCGCCCGCTACTGCGACAGCGTGGACGACACCGGCCGCAACACCTACAACGTGCTCGACCTGACGCTGGCCGACGGCGTACCGATGCCCGACGTCGGCGTGCAGCGCAACTTCTACACCACCTCGTCGTGCGGCGTGTGCGGCAAGGCGGCACTGGACGCCGTACGACTGAAAAGCCGCTTCGCTCCGGGCGATTCGACGTTCACGATCAGCCCCACGGTGCTGTCGACATTGCCCGACGCCCTCCGGCAGCAACAACGTGTGTTCGCCGCAACCGGAGGTCTGCACGCGGCCGCTCTGTTCACCTCGGACGGCACGCTGCTGGCTGTGCGGGAGGACGTCGGCAGGCACAACGCCGTGGACAAACTGCTCGGCTGGGCCCTACTGGCGAACCGCGTACCCGCGCGCGACACCGGGCTTCTGCTGTCCGGTCGTGCCTCCTTCGAGTTGGTTCAAAAAGCGGCGATGGCGGGTATCTCCTTGATCGCCGCGGTGTCGGCACCATCGTCGCTCGCCGTCGAGCTGGCCGAGGACAACGGTATGACGCTGGTCGGCTTTCTCCGTGGGGAAAGCATGAACGTGTACACCGGGAACGGAATCGAATAGCCGAAGGCGGGTCTCGACCTCATCGACCAGCACGAGGACCGAGGAGTAGCCGTGCCCGATCCACACGACTCACGACAACTCGGTATCCGGCTCAACAGGCGGAGCGTTCTGCTGGGTCTCACCTCGCTGGCGACGTTGGGCGTGACCTCCCTCAGCGCGGCCTCGTCGTCGGCGCATTCGGCGCATTCGGACGGCATCGCGGTGCGAGAGGAGCGTTATTCGCGCTACCGCCACCAAAACGTCGAAGTGGTCTACACACTCCCCCACCGGACGACACCGCCCGGCATGCCGATGGTGGTGCTGCTGCACGGCCGTCACTCCTCCGCCCGCGCGGCCGGGCCGGGCGGGTTGGTGACCGCGCTCGGTAGGGCCGTGGCCGACGGACGGATCCCGGCATTCGGTTTCATCGCCGTGGACGGCGGCAGCACGTACTGGCACGAACATCACCGTGGCGACGACCCCATGGGCATGCTGTTGGAAGAGGTCCCCGAATGGTTACGGGCTCGTGAGCTCGCGGGCACGGACGGCACACCGTTCGCCGCCGTGGGGACGTCGATGGGTGGTTTCGGGGCTCTGCTCTACGCCCGTCGCCGTGCCGAACGAGGACATCCCGTGCGGGCTGTGGGAGCGATCGCCCCCGCACTGATGTCGTGGCGACGGATGCGTCGACGGCGGGCCTGGCGCAGCAAGGCCGAATGGGCTTCCATGGATCCCTTGCACAACACCGAGACCCTCCGCGGCATCCCCACCGGCGTCTGGTGCGGCACCGAGGACACCTTCATCGACGGCGTGCGGGCCTTCATCCGCCGCGTCCACCCCGAAGTCGCCTATCTCGCGCCGGGGAGACACAGCCCCCGCTTCTTCCGCTCCACCGTCCCGAGCCTGCTGAACTTCCTCGGCAAGCACGTTCCGAAGCCGGTGTGACACGGCATGTTCAATGCTTTCAGTGCCGCTTTCAGTGCCGCAGATAGACCCGTGTCGTCAGCCCTTCCGGACCCGCGTAGGCGCGCACGAGGTCCGAGACCTGGTTGACCAGTAGCAGCCCCCAACCTCCGCGCTGGTGGGCAGCGGGCGGCTTACGACCGGCCATCCGGTCGGTCAAACGGCCTCTGTCGGCGACTTCGTAGACCACGCTGCCGTCGTCGTGCTGCCATGTCGCGAAAACCCCGCTACCACCACCGTGCTGGACGCTGTTCGCGCACAGCTCGCCCACCGCCAGGGCGACATCCTGGAGGCGGTCCTGCCCCAGGCCTTCGAGCGCGGCGAACTCGGTGGCGACTCGGCGCACCTTCGACATGCTCTCGACGTCGAACGGCAGTAGAAGGGCGTCCTCAGGCGCCGGCAACGGCACGTTGTACCGCTCGTACGCCGCTTCCGGGTCGTAAGCCGTGCTGGGTCGTGTCTCCGGGAAATCCACGAGCGCGGTGTGCGTCGCCTCCGCATCGGCCAGGACCTCGGGCCCGAGTGCGCTCATGTCGTAGGCACACAGAAACCGCGCGGACCATCCGGCGAACGCGAAGTTGAGCATGGCCTCGTGTTGCACACACGCGGGATATTCCTCCTCCGAGCGCCCCGACCACACCGGTTCGCCGAACACCCGGACGGGTTCGCCGTGCGCATCGGCGAGAATCTGGAAAAGGGTCGGCAACAAGCGCCCGGGATTGCGTCCCACCTCGCTCATGTCGAACAGGTGCACCCGATCCACGGCAGGTCCGAAGGCCTGCTCGAGCGGTCGGAGCCGGTGGCCCGGTACCGCCACTACCACGAACTCGCCCTCGGCGACCCCGCGTAATACGAAAGGCACCGCTTCCGCCAGGTAACTCTTCGTGTCTCGATAGAAAAGTGCCTGGTGGGAGAACTTCCCTGTGCCATCGCAACGTTCACTCACGGCTACGTGTCCTCGTACTTACCCAGCTAACCCGAATGGGTTGTCCCGAGGACGCGCCGCGTAAACCCCTCAAAGCAACGTACGAGCGAGATACGACATGGACCACAGTGAGACCGCGACCGCCACCGCGAACACGGTCACCCGTCCCACGAGCTGTCGGTCAGTGGTGGCCGCACGAAATCGCCACGCCGCGTAACCGGCGACGGCCAATCCGGCGAGCGGGATGAGCGGCACGAGGGAGGCACGCGTGATCGTCGCCAACAGACACACTGCCGCGAGCACACCCAGTAGAACACGCAATACCAGGTGGGCACGCGGATGGCGCAACCGTGCAACCCGGACGAACTTGCGAGCGAGATCGTCGAAATCAGCGTCCTGGTCGCCGTCCGGGACAGGCGAGGACGTCGGCGGCGTAGCTGTCATAGGAACCGAGAGTAGCGTTCAGCGCCTCAGGCCGATTTCTCCCCACGCTCCCGCTGCCGCCGTGTCGGCTGACGTGACACGATCGTGGGATTCACGTTCTCCCGCACGGTCTGTTCGGTGATGACCACCTTCGCCACGTCGTCGCGACTCGGGATCTCGTACATCACCGGTTGCAGGACCTCTTCCATGATCGCGCGCAGTCCGCGTGCGCCGGTTCCCCGCAACAGCGCCTGGTCGGCGATCGCCTCCAGCGCCGTCTTGGTGAACTCCAGCTCCACGTTGTCCATCTCGAACAACTTCTTGTACTGCTTGGTCAACGCGTTACGCGGTTCGGTGAGGATGCGCACGAGCGATTGCTTGTCGAGATTGCTGACGCTGGCGACGACGGGCAGCCGACCGATGAACTCCGGGATCAGACCGAACTTGATCAGATCCTCGGGCATCGCCTCTTTGAAGATGTCGCTCTCGTCGAGCTCCTGCTTGGTGCGGATCTCGGCTCCGAAACCGATACCACGTTTGCCGATCCGATCGTTGATGATCTTCTCCAGGCCGGCGAACGCACCCGCCACGATGAACAACACGTTCGTGGTGTCGATCTGGATGAACTCCTGGTGGGGGTGTTTCCGTCCCCCTTGCGGAGGTACCGACGCCGTCGTGCCCTCCAGGATCTTGAGCAGCGCCTGCTGCACGCCTTCGCCCGACACGTCCCGGGTGATCGACGGGTTCTCGGACTTACGGGCGATCTTGTCGACCTCGTCGATGTAGATGATGCCCGTCTCGGCGCGCTTGACGTCGTAGTCGGCCGCCTGGATGAGCTTGAGCAGGATGTTCTCGACGTCCTCGCCGACGTAACCGGCTTCGGTCAACGCGGTGGCGTCGGCGATCGCGAAGGGGACGTTGAGCAGCTTCGCCAGCGTCTGAGCCAGGTAGGTCTTACCGCACCCTGTGGGGCCGAGCATCAGGATGTTGGACTTCGCCAACTCCACCGGCTCGTCCTTGGAATCCTTGGTACCGCTCGCGTCCGACTTGATGCGCTTGTAGTGGTTGTACACCGCGACGGCGAGGGTGCGCTTCGCATCGTCCTGGCCGATGATGTACTGCTCGAGGAACTCGTGGATGTCGGCCGGTTTGGGCAACTCATCGAGTTTGACGTCGTTCGTCTCGGCGAGCTCTTCCTCGATGATCTCGTTGCACAGCTCGATGCATTCGTCACAGATGTACACGCCGGGCCCGGCGATGAGCTTTTTCACCTGTTTCTGGCTCTTACCGCAGAAAGAGCACTTCAGCAGGTCTCCCCCGTCGCCGATGCGTGCCATGACCGCTGCCTCGTCCCCTCCCGGTGTCGATGACACCTTTCCTCGTGCGTTGCCACTGACGGTACCCGTCCCGTGCGCTCAACGGGAGAATTACCAGCGATCGAGCGCTCGGAACCTCAAGACTAATGCGAGAAGCGGACGGCGGCCCCGTGCCGACACGCCGCCCGCTTTCCGACCTCACCGCCTCCGTCAGCTGGTCTGTGATGCCTTGCGGTACTCCAGCACGTGGTCGATGATGCCGTACTCCTTGGCCTCTTCAGGGGTCAAGATCTTGTCCCGCTCGATGTCGACCCGCACCTCGTCGGCCGACTTGTTGGTGTGCTTGGCCAACGTGGTCTCCATCAGGCGACGCACCCGCTGGATCTCGGCGGCCTGGATCTCCAGGTCCGAGACCTGACCGTAGGCACCCTCGGTGGCCGGCTGGTGGATCAACACGCGGGAGTTCGGCAACGCGAGCCGCTTGCCCTTCGTGCCGGCCGCCAACAACACGGCGGCAGCCGACGCGGCCTGGCCCAGACACACCGTCTGGATGTCCGGACGCACGTACTGCATCGTGTCGTAGATGGCCATCATCGCGGTGAACGACCCACCGGGTGAGTTGATGTACAGGGTGATGTCCCGGTCCGGGTCCTCGTGCTCGAGGTGGAGCAGCTGCGCCATCACGTCGTTGGCGGAGGCGTCGTCGACCTGGACGCCCAGCATGATCTGCCGCTCTTCGTAGAGCTTGTTGTACGGGTTCGACTCCTTGACCCCGTAGCTCGTACGCTCCACGTACGAGGGCAGGATGTACCGGGCCTGCGGAAGCTGGAAACCATTCATGATTCTCCTCCTAGCCTGGCTGCCCGGTCAGTTCGATTTCGGGGCCGGGTTGTCACGGGTCAACACGTGGTCGACGAAGCCGTAGTCCTTGGCCTCACTGGCGGTGAACCACCGGTCACGGTCGCTGTCTTTGAGGATCTGCTCCACCGTTTGACCGGTCTGCTCGGCGGTGATCCGCGCCAGTTCGTGCTTCCACTTGCTGAACACCTCGGCCTGGATGGCGATGTCCGACGCCGTTCCGCCCACACCGGCCGACGGCTGGTGCATGAGGATCCGCGCGTGCGGCAAGGCGTAGCGCTTACCAGGCGTCCCCGACGACAACAGGAACTGACCCATCGACGCCGCGAGCCCCATCGCGTAGGTCGCCACGTCCGGCTCGATGAGTTGCATGGTGTCGTAGATGGCGAACCCGGCCGTCACCGAACCACCCGGCGAGTTGATGTAGAAGCGGATGTCGGAATGAGGGTCCTCCGCGGCCAGCAACAACAGCTGCGCGGTGATGCGGTTGGCGACCTCATCATTCACCTCGGAGCCGAGCACGACGATGCGCTCCTGGAGCAACCGCTCGTACACCGAGTCGGTCAGGTTGAGCCCCGCGGTGCTGGTCCGCCCCTCGGGCATGTGCTGCGTCACGTCTGCCTGCCTTTTCGGAGTTGCGAAGATCTTGTCACCGACCCTAACGAACTCGGGCGGCGCAGAATGCCTGACACCGCCCGAGTTCGCTCAGAGCATGAGAAAAGGTCACCGATCGGTTGTCGAGGACGACTCGTCGGCGTCCTTGGACGCACCGTCCTCACTCGACCCTTCATCTGACGCAGTGTCCTCGTTCGACGCCGAGTCCGCAGCTTGGCTCGAGTCGTCCCCGGTGCCGAACAGTTCACTCAGGTCCAACGTCTGGCCGGAGGCGTCGGTGACGGTGACCTCACGCACCACCTCGGCGAGCGCCTTGCCCCGCCGCACGTCGGCGTAGATGGCACCGAGCTGGCCCGCCTCCTGCGCCCGCTGGACGTACTCGTCCGGGTTCATCCCGAAACGCTGAGCCTGGTAGATGATGCGCTCGGTGAGTTCGGAGTCACTCACCGACACGTCACGGGCATCGGCGATGGCGTCGAGCAGCAGCTGGGTCCGCACCGACTTCTCGGCCTCCTCGCGGACTTCCTTCTCCCACTCCTCGGGATTGCCGCCCTGCGCCTCCAGTGAGCGTTTGAACGCCTCCTCGTCGTGGTCGAACGGATGGATGGCGTCGTGCTTGCGGTTAGCGATCTCGGCCTCGAGCACCTTCTCCGGAACCGGGACCTCGACCCGGTTCAACAGCTCCTCGAGCACCTTGTCCCTGGCCTGCACGCCCTGCTGGACCCGCTTCATGCGCAGCAGACGCTCGCGCAGGTCGGCCTTGAGCTCGTCCAACGTGTCGAACTCACTGGCGAGCTGGGCGAACTCGTCGTCCGCCTCGGGCAACTCGCGCTCCTTGATCGAGTTGACCTTGACGGTGACCTCGGCGTCCTTACCCGCGTGCTCACCGGCGACCAGCTTGGTGGTGAAGGTCTTGGTCTCGCCCTCGTTCGCCCCGATGATGGCCTCGTCGATGCCTTCGACGAGCTGGCCGGAGCCGATCTCGTAGGACAGACCGGTGGTGGAGGCGTCGGGCACCTCCTCGCCGTCGACGGTGGCTGACAGGTCGATCGAGACGAAGTCGCCGTTCTCAGCCGGACGGTCGACTCCCTTCAGGACGCCGAACCGAGCGCGCAGTTGGTCGAGCTGTTCGTCGACCTCGGACTCGTCGAGCTCCACATCGTCCACGCTGACCGTGAGGTCGTCGAGGTCGGGAAGCGTGATCTCCGGACGGACATCGACCTCGGCGGTGAACTCGAGCACCTCGCGGTCCTCGAGCTTGGTCACCTCGAACTCGGGCTGACCCAGCGTACGAACCTCGCTGCTGCGAACGGCCTCAAGGTACTTCGCGGGGATGGCCTCGTTGATGACCTCGTCGAGCACCGGGGCACGGCCGATACGGCTTTCGAGAACACGGGCCGGGGCCTTGCCGGGACGAAAACCTGGAATCCGAACCTGCTGAGCGATCTTCCGGTAAGCGCGGTCGAAGTGGTCGAAGTTCGGTTTGAGCTCGTCGAACGGCACCTCGACATTGATCTTCACGCGCGTCGGGCTCAGCTGCTCGACGGTGCTCTTCAACGTTATCTCCTAGCCGGGACAGTGTTGGTACTTGGGAAACCGGTCCGAACGACCGCGGGTCAAGCAGGGACCGGGTGCACGAGTCTAGGCCACGGACCGCATTCCCCCGTGGTGCGGGTCCACCACAGGGGAGCGGACCGAACGGTCAGCCGAGACGATCCTCACCGGAATGCTCGCTCGGCTGGGCCTCGGGGATTCACGAAGCCCCCTTTCGGGCCTCCAGTTCGTGACGTTTGCGATAGACCCGATTACGCATGCGTAACACCACCGCCGCGAGCAGTGCGGACAACAGCGACCCGCACAACACGGCGATCTTCACGAGTTCGCCCCGTTCACCCGCCGCACCGAACGACAGCTCACCCACGAGCAACGACACGGTGAACCCGATACCGGCGAGCATGGAAAGACCGAGCATGTCCGGCCACGCCACACCGTCGTCCAGTTCAGCCTTGGTGAATCGGGTCATCAGGAACGTGGTCCCGCAGATGCCGACGGTCTTACCGAGCAACAGACCGGCCATGACGCCCAGGGCCACGGGATCGCCCAACGCGTCCACCAGACCGCCGAGGCCGCCGAAGGTCACCCCTGCCGCGAACAAGGCGAAGACAGGCACGGCCACACCCGCCGAGAGGGGTTGGACACGGTGTTCGAACCGCTCGGCCAGCGAGGTCTCCTCACCCTCCCGCCGCATCGCGGGCACGGCGAAGCCCAGCAGGACACCGGCGACCGTGGCGTGGATGCCCGACGCGTGGATCAGTCCCCAGGTGGCCAGCGCCAGGGGGACGAGCAGCCACCACGCCCGCACCCGCCGCTGCACCAACAGGGTGAACAACCCCAGCGGCACCAGAGCCAACACCAGCGGGACGAAGGAGAGCTCTTCGGTGTAGAACAGCGCGATGATGCAGATGGCGATGAGGTCGTCGACCACGGCCAACGTCAGCAGGAACATCCGCAGCGCCGCGGGCAGGAAGCGGCCGAGCACCGCGAGGACGGCGACGGCGAACGCGATGTCGGTGGCGGTGGGGATGGCCCAACCCCGCAGCGCCGTTGAATCGCCGAGGTTGACCAGCACGTAGATGAGGGCGGGAGCGAGGACACCGCCGAACGCCGCGACGATCGGTAGCGCCGCTTTACGCGGATCGCGCAGCTCACCGGCGACGAACTCGTGTTTGAGCTCCAACCCGACCGCGAAGAAGAAGAGCACCAGCAGACCGTCGGAAGCCCACTGCGCGACCGAGAGGTTCAGGTGGAGCGCTTCCGGGCCGAACGTGAACTCACTCACCGCGGTGTAGGTCTCCGACCACGGCGAGTTGGCCCAGACGAGCGCCACGACGGCACCGATCAGCAGCAACATCCCGCCGACGGTCTCCTGTCGCAGGAGGTCCGCCAGACGATTCCGCTCGCGCCATGCCGAACGGCTGAACAGCTTGGCCTTCGTGGGGGGTGCGGTGCTCATACGGGGATCGTCAATCCTCCCGATCGGGTGGAATCCGGCACAACAAGCCGACACCTTACTTGCCGGCCCCCGCGACCACGATCGTCGAAGTCAGCAGTACCGCAGATCACACCCGCTCGACCACGGCCCTCCGCGGAAGCGGACACAGAGCGCGACCACCGGACACCGACGGCGATCCCCTCGACACCCTTGCCGCCCGACGAGTGATCACGACACCCTGGGCTCGGATTCGTACGTAACTCTCAAGTCACCCACGGTTACCTCTTCCCGCGAACAGGGGACGCCGTTAGATTCCCTCTACCGTCGACGTTGCTGGGAGATCCATGTCTATGCCTGCCGGACACACGACGGCTCGAAGTCCGTCTCGGACCCAGTGGACCCATTGGGCCCCGTGGTCTCGCCGGCTGCGTGATCCGGGCCCCACCCTGGAAACCGCCCGGCACGTGGCGGAAGACCTCGTCGACGGACTGTCCGGACCACGGGTCCGCTCGGCCGCACGGGGCATCCGTCGGTTGCTCGCGGCCGACGCCGTCGGACTCGCCGACCTGTCCGGCGAACTCGTGGTGGTGGGCACGATGCCACCGGACGTCGAAGTGGCCACGATGGTGGAGCACGTCCTGCACACCGAACACCGGTGCAAACGTGCCGAGGTCGTGGCCCTGCCCCTCATCGTGCACGACGAACTGGCCGGCGTCCTCGTCGTCGCGGGCACCGCCAGGATGACCGCACTGCGGGAGGTGGCACACCTCAGTGAGGTCGCGCTCGAACGCGGCCGGCTCGAGGCGTCCGCCGAGGAGGCCGCCGAGGCCGAGCTGCGGGCTCTGCGGGCGGAGATCTCGCCCCACTTCGTCTACAACGCGCTGACGGTCATCGCCGGGCTGGTCCGCCCCGATCCCGACCGTTCCCGCGAGCTCATGCTCGATTTCGCCGACTACATCCGCTACAGCCTGGCCAGCCACGGCGAGTACACCACGGTCGCCGACGAGTTCCACGCCATCGAGACCTACCTGGCACTCCAACGCGCCGTGCTGGGCGACCGACTGCGGGTACAGGTACGGGTCGCCCCGGAGGTCCTGCCCGTGTCCATCCCGTATCTGGTGTTGCAGCCCCTCGTGGAGAACGCGGTGCGGCACGGCATCGAACACCGCCCCGAGGGGGGTACGGTCACCGTACTGGGTGAGGCCGAGGGCACCGACTGTGTGATCAGCGTGGAGGACGACGGAGTCGGCATGGACCCGGCCAAGGCCGAACGCCTCCTCGCCGGCGAAGGGCAGTCGACGAGCATGGGACTGGCCAACGTCGACCGCAGGCTGCGTAACGTGTACGGACCGTGGTTCGGCCTCGTCTTGGAGACCGCCGAGAACGAGGGCACACGGGTGATCGTGCGAGTACCGCGATTTCAGCCGGGAGTGATGCCGTGACTGGACGAACCCACGCGGCACTGCGAGTGCTGGCCGTCGACGACGTGCCCGCCGCGCTGGACGACCTGTGCGGAATGCTGCGAGAAGCACCGGAGGTGGCCGAGGTGGCCGCCGCGGGCGACACCGTGGCGGCGCTCAAACGGCTGCAGTCGGAGGAGTTCGACGCGGTGTTCCTCGACATCGCGATGCCCGGCCTCGACGGTTTGGAGTTCGCCTCGCTGCTGAAGAAGCTGGCACGGCCACCCGCCATCGTGTTCGTCACCGCCTACGACCAGCACGCGGTCGCGGCGTTCGGTATCGGTGCCGTGGACTACCTGCTCAAACCGGTACGCGCCGAACGACTCGCCGACGCGCTGGCCAGGGTGAGCCGGATCGTCTCCACCGAAAAGGCCGGGAAGACACCACAGAGGCAGCCCGCACCCGACGCGTTGGCGGCGCTGCCCGTGGAATCCGGCGGACGCACCCGTTACGTCCGTCGTCAGGACGTGCGTTACGTGGAGGCCCACGGCGACTACGTGCGGCTGCACACCCACTCGGGCGTGCACCTGGTCCGCATGCCGATCTCCCGGCTGGAGGAGTACTGGGCGAACGCCGGATTCGTCCGCACCCACCGAGGCTTCCTCGTCGCGCTGTCCGCCGTGCGGGAGCTGCGCAGCGATTCGGTGGGCGGCCTGCTCGCCCACACCGACCTCGGTGACGTCCCGGTGAGCCGACGCCACGCCCGCCACCTCCGCGAACGCCTCCTCCGCGCCGCGCAGCGCGGAGAACTGCGGCCGGAGGGGATGGCGCCATGACGACCCGGCTGCGGAGCCACTGACCGATGAGTGTCCAACGCAGGGTGACGGTGACGAGTCCCCAGACACGGCTGGCCCACGCCCGCCGCCGTTACCGGGGACCGTGGCGACCGACCACGCTGGACCCCGCTGAGGCACCGCTGGCGGTGACCCTCTACCGGAAACAGCGGCGTCATGCCGTGGTGGCGTTGACGTCGGCGTTCGTCCTGGTGTTCGGACTGCCACTCCTGCTGACGGTTCTGCCCGAGCTGGGCCGGGTCCGGGTGTTCGACGTCCCGTTGTCGTGGCTGGCGGTCATGGTGGTGCCCTTCCCCGCCATGGTGCTGCTCGCGTTCACGCACCTTCGTCGGGTCGAACGGGAGGAGAACACCGTCGAGGCCGCACGTCCTGACGAGAGCGCATGATGATCGTCACCCTCGCCGTGGCACCGGTGGTGCTCACCACCTTGGCCATCGGATTGCTCGGGGTCGCGGCGATGCGCACGACCTCGGACTTCCTCGTGGCCTCGCGCCGGGTGTCACCGCTGCTGAACTCCGCCGCCGTGTCCGGTGAGTACCTGTCCGCGGCCTCGTTCTTGGGCGTGGCCGGGCTCATGGTGCGCGACGGCGTCGGAGCCCTGTGGTACCCGGTCGGATTCACAGCGGGCTACATCGCCATGCTCGCCCTGGTGGCCGCTCCCATGCGCAGATCAGGCGCCCTCACGGTGCCGGATTTCGCCGAGGCCCGCCTCGGCTCGGTGACCCTGCGCCGCCTCGCCGCCGTGGTGGTGCTGGTGATCAGCGTGCTGTACCTGGTGCCGCAGTTCCGCACGGCCGGGCTGGTGCTCAGCGTCGTGAGCGGCACACCGTACTGGGTGGGCGTCATCCTCTCCGGACTCGCCGTCAGCATCACGCTCGCACTCGGTGGGATGCGGGCGGCCACGTACGTGCAGGCGTTCCAATTCGTCCTGAAGTTGGTGCTGTTCATCGTTCCCGCCGCATGGCTGGTGGCCCAGGTCGGCCCGGAGGTGCGGCAGGAGGCGCTGCATCCGGTCGAGTTCACCCACTTCGAGGCGCAAACACCGGTGTCCTTCCGGATCAGCGCCACGTTGGAGGTGCCCGAAGGTGTGCGGGTCGTGGACGACGACGGCGGCGTCTCCGAGATCCCGCCGGGCGAGTGGCACGTCCCCGCCGGGGCCACCGTCGTGTTCGCCCAGGGCAGCGCCGCACCGGTGTTGGAGGGCAGCACTGCACCCGGCGGACCGGGGTGGGAACGCCCCCTGCTCGACCTCGGCACGCCGGAACACCCGCTGCTGGCGACGTGGGCGGTGTTGCTGGCGACCATGCTCGGCACCATGGGGTTACCGCACGTCATCATGCGGTTCCACACCAGTCCGGACGGCAGGGCGGCCCGACGGACCGCGGCGCTCACGGTCGCGCTGCTCGGGGTGTTCTACATCTTCCCCGGCATCTACGGGACGCTCGGCCGGGTACTGGTGCCCCACCTGTACCTCTCGGGAGCCACCGACAGCGCCGTGGTGGCCCTGCCCGCACAGGTCGACCCGGGGCCGCTCGGCGGTGTGTTCACCGGCCTGCTCACCGCAGGGGCGTTCGCCGCGTTTCTCGCCACGTCACTCGGCCTGCTGCTGGTGGTCGCCGGCGCCATCTCCCACGACCTCGTGCCCGGTGGACTACGGCAACTGCGGATGACCGTGGTGGGCGCTGCGATCGTGGTGCTCCTGTTGGCGCTACCCGCCGTGTCCTTCGATGCGAGCACGCTGGTGACCTGGGGGTTCACGGTGGCCGCCTCGACGTTCTGCCCCCTGCTGGTACTCGGCATCTGGTGGTCGCGGCTGACCGCCGGAGGCGCGATCGCGGGGGTGACGGTCGGGCTGCTCGCCTCCTGCGGGGGCTTCGCCCTCGGGATCGCCGACCCACCGGTACCCGGCTGGGTGTCGATCCTGCTCATCCAGCCCGCGCCCTGGTCGGTGCCGCTGGCGTTCGCCACGATGATCGTGGTGTCACTGTTCGGCAGACCTCAGCCCTGGGCCACGGCGGCCATGCTGCGCCTGCACCTCCACGAACACCGGCGCTCCCCGTTCGCGGACCGCTCGGCCCTAGCCCGTGACCTAGGCCATTCATCGTGGTCGGCACGCCGTTCGTCTGCCGTTCGTCGCATCACGCGCCGATTGGTCCGCTGACGATTACGTCCTGTCCGTCCTCCTCCTTACTGTGACGCACCACGCACACGCACGCGTTCACTGACAAGGAGGTCAGGAGTGAGTACCACCGAATCCGAGGCACGTCCGCCCGGGGCACAGTCCTGGGCGGAGGTCCACGCGAGCGAGGACTTCCAGCGACTGCGCAGCCGACTGCGGCGGTTCGTCTTCCCCATGACCGCGCTCTTCCTTGTCTGGTACCTGACCTACGTCGTGATGGCGGACTACGCGCACGACTTCATGGCCATCAAGGTCGTCGGCAACATCAACATCGGTCTGATCTTCGGCCTGCTGCAGTTCGTGTCGACGTTCGCGATCACGGCCCTCTACATCCGCTACGCCAACCGCAAGCTCGACCCGATCGCCGACCGGATCAGGAAGAACATGGAAGGGGACGAGTCGTGACCACCCTCGCCCAGAGCATCGAGGGCAACAATCCCGTCCTCAACATCACCATCTTCGCGCTGTTCGTCATCGTGACGCTGGTCGTCGTCTTCCGGGCCTCACGGAACACCAAGACCGCCTCGGACTACTACGCGGCGGGCCGTTCCTTCTCCGGACCGCAGAACGGCACCGCCATCGCGGGCGACTACCTGTCGGCGGCGTCGTTCCTGGGTATCGCGGGCGCGATCGCCGTGTACGGCTACGACGGCTTCCTCTACTCGATCGGATTCCTCGTCGCCTGGCTGGTCGCGTTGTTGCTGGTCGCCGAACTGCTGCGGAACACGGGCAAGTTCACCATGGGCGACGTACTCGCCTTCCGGATGCGGCAACGCCCGGTCCGGGCCGCGGCGGCGACGTCCACGATGGCCGTGTCGTTCTTCTACCTCCTCGCCCAGATGGCGGGTGCGGGAGCACTCGTATCGCTGCTGTTGGGCATCGACAGCGACTTCGGGCAGGCCGTCGTCATCTGCGTGGTCGGCGTCGTCATGATCCTGTACGTGCTCGTCGGTGGGATGAAGGGCACGACCTGGGTGCAGATCATCAAGGCCGCGCTCCTCATCGCGGGCACGTTCGCGATGACGGTGTGGGTTCTGGGCCACTACGGACTGAACTTCTCCGAACTCCTCGGGGCCGCCGTCGAACGGTCACCGGACGGCGAGTCCATGCTGAACCCGGGCGCGAAGTACGGCGTGAGCGAGGCCTCGAAGATCGACTTCTTGTCGTTGGGCATCGCGCTCGTGCTGGGGACCGCGGGCCTGCCGCACGTCCTCATGCGCTTCTACACCGTGCCCACCGCCAAGGACGCCCGCAAGTCGGTGGTCTGGGCCATCGCCCTGATCGGCCTGTTCTACCTGTTCACCCTGGTCCTCGGCTACGGCGCCGCGGCCATCGTCGGGTCCGACACGATCAGCAACGCGCCCGGCGGCGAGAACTCGGCCGCGCCACTGCTGGCGGAGGCTTTGGGCGGCCCCTTGCTGCTCGGGTTCATCGCGGCCGTGGCGTTCGCGACGATCCTGGCGGTGGTGGCGGGTCTGACGATCACCGCATCGGCGTCCTTCGCGCACGACGTGTACGTCAACGTCATCAAGCGGGGCAAGGCCGACAACAAGAACACCGAGGTCAAGGTCGCACGTATCACGGCCTGCGTGATCGGGGCCGTGGCGATCATCGGCGGCATCCTGGCCAAGGACCAGAACGTGGCGTTCCTCGTGGCGCTGGCGTTCGCGGTCGCCGCGTCGGCGAACCTGCCGACGATCCTGTACTCGCTGTTTTGGAAGCGGTTCAACACCTCCGGTGCGCTGTGGTCGATCTACGGCGGTCTGACGGTCACCCTCGTGCTGATCGTGTTCTCGCCCGCCGTGTCGGGTACCGAGAAGTCGATGATCACAAGCGTCGACTTCCACTGGTTCCCGCTGCAGAACCCGGGCCTGGTGTCGATTCCGGTGTCGTTCTTCCTCGGTTGGTTGGGCACCGTGTTGTCGAAGGAACACCTGGAGGACAAGCACAAGGAGATGGAGGTGCGTTCCCTCACCGGCGCGGGTGCCGAGAAAGCCTGAGAGGGTCGAAGCAGACCCTGTGAGGTGAGTACCTGGGGCGGGGGCGCCGCGTTTGTGCCCCCGCCCCAGGGGTATGCCCTCGCGGACAACCGGCATCCCTGCTTGAGGAGAGCACCATGCCGAACGGCTCCACGACAATCCGACGGGCTTTCGACGGACTCGAACGTGGCCGTCCGACGACTCCCCCGAACGTGCTCTTCATCCTCGCCGACGACCTGGGCTGGGCGGATCTCGGCTGCTACGGCTCCACGACGATCCGAACGCCGAACCTCGACCGCCTGGCCACCGAAGGGATTCGTTTCACCCACGGCTATGCGGGCTCATCGTGGTGTTCACCGACGCGGATCAGTCTCTACACCGGCCGCTTCCCCGGGAGGTTGCAGGCGGGCCTGGAAGAACCCCTCACGAGACGGACCGCGGAGAACGGCATTCCGGCCGACCACCCGACGCTGCCGTCGATCCTCGCCGATGCGGGTTACCGGACGGCGATGTTCGGTAAGTGGCATTGCGGCTGGCTGCCGTGGTACAGCCCGCTACGCATCGGTTTCCAGACGTTCTTCGGCAACCTCGACGGCGCGATGGACTACTTCGAGCACGTCGACACTCTCGGCCAACCCGATCTCTACGAGGGCGAGACCCCGGTCGAACAAGCGGGGTACTACACGGATCTGATCTCCGACCGTGCCGCCGAGTACGTCGCCGCCGACCACGGTGGCCCGTTCTACGTGCAGCTCAACTACACCGCACCGCACTGGCCGTGGGAAGGCCCCAGAGACTCCGCGGTGGGCCGGGAGATCCGCTCCCGATACGAACAGGACTGGACCCAC